>Ga0123388_1100147_pt1 | contig 63880 bp, 44 predicted proteins | sample T0HHNO3metaT_FD_89916 | JGI IMG/M metagenome (GOLD analysis project Ga0123388, IMG submission 89916) | Methane-oxidizing artificial microbial communities from Washington, USA to study methane cycling - T0-HHNO3 metaT (Metagenome... | ecosystem: Engineered > Modeled > Simulated communities...
ACCGTTTTGCACGTGGGTGACCAAGAAAGTTGGTTACTTTCTGCGCAAGGCAATTTGCGCGACGATAGCACACAAGCGATTTCTTTTTATGGCGGTATCGACCGACTTGCAACCGTGATTGCAAACGCTAAATCAGCTGCCGCTTCAGCAGGTAAAACAGTGATTACGCTGAATGCTGGCGATGCTTTTTTGCCAGGCCCACGCTTAACTGCCAGCTTTAAAAACCTCGCCACAGCACATGCAGATGGCGGTCAGGATTTCTACGATACGATTGCGATGCGTAAGATTGGTTTTGATGCCACGGTTTTTGGCAATCATGAGTTCGATTTAGGTTCTACTGTCGCGGCACGTTTTGCTGAAGTTTCTAACACGACTTATTTATCATCTAACCTTAATTTTAATGCCACGCCAGAGTTCACTGCCTTAGCGGCTAGTGGAAAAGTAGCACCTTCTAAAGTAATCACCACTTTAAGCGGTAAAAAAATCGGCATCGTGGGGGCGACAACGCCTTTATTGCCAAGTATTTCTTCACCTGCGCCAAATAGCATGCTGAATTACAACGCAGCCAATACTGAAGCGCAAAATATTCAAGCTATTTTGCCGTTAATTCAGGCGCAAATTGACGATTTACGTAACAACCAAAATGTAAACACTGTGATTGTGATGAGCCATCTGCAAAACGCCAATAATGAACGCAGCTTGATGATTCCAGGCTTAACCGGCGTAGATTTAGTGATTTCTGGCGGCGGTCACGAGTTAATGGTTGATCCAGATGATTTATTGATTAACGGCGGCGTTGCACCATCATTTAATACGCATCCTATTTATGCAACCAGCGCAGATGCAAAGCAAGTGGCGATTTTAACTGGTCACTTTGGTAACCGTTATGTGGGCGAAGTGAATCTGACCATTGATGACAATACAGGCGCATTAACCAGTATTGATTCGACACGCATGATTCGCGTGACAGGTGCCGCAACAGATGCAGACAAAGTAACAGGTGATGCAACATTGAACACACAAGTGGTTGTGCCTGTGCGTGATTACATTGCGGCTTTGAATGCACAGATTATCGGTACAACCGCAGTTGCTTTAAATGGCCCAACGCACGTTGCTGGCACAAATGGTAACTACATTGCTGGTGTGCGCAATGCTGAAACAGGTTTAGGCAATTTGGTGGCTGATGCCATGCGTTTTGCTGGCGGCAGCGATGTGGCGATTCAAAACGGTGGCGGTATCCGCACCAATATCGCAGGCCCTGGCAATGTTTCTGTCGGCGACACATTTAACGTATTACCTTTTACCAACTTGGTAAAAGTCGCGTTAAGCATGAACGCTACGCAACTTAAGGATGTATTAGAACATGCGTATGGTGCAACAAGCCCGTCTGGCGCGGCAAATGGCCGTTATGCGCAAGTTTCTGGTATGAAAGTTACTTACAAAAGTAATAACACAGCACGCACGACATTAGGCACTGGTAATCGAATCTTGCGCGTAGTTTTAGATGATGGCACGGTATTAATTGATAACGGTGCTGTGGTGAGTACAACACGCACATTCTCATTTACCACCATCGATTTCACTGCGGCGGGCGGCGATGCTTATCCGTTTGTAGCAAATAACGTGCTGTTTGAAAACAATCCATTCACTATTACTTATCAAGAAGCGTTGGCTAATTATATTCAAACACCAAAAGCTGCTGGCGGTTTAGGTCGTGTGGATGCAGCCGATGGCGACGAAATTACTGCTAACTTATACGGTATAGAAAACGCGTTCGATTTACATGGTCGTTTGATTGATGTGGCGGCAGCAGTAGTTGCAGTCGCTGGGGTCACTAAAACAGGCACAGCTGGACGTGATGTTTTGGTTGGTACAAATGGCGATGACATTATTATTGGCGGCGCAGGCGCTGATACTTTAACTGGTGGCGCGGGTGGCGATGTATTCGTATACCAAAATATTCGCGATGCAGGCGACGTAATCACCGACTTTACGCCTTATGCCGACACCATCAAATTAAATGCCTTGCTAAGTAGCGTTGGCTACAACGGAACGCAAGCAGTTGCGGATGGCTATGTGCGTTTAGTAGATGTGTCTGGTGGTGTCAGTGTGCAAATTGATACAGACGGTACGGCAGGCCCAGCAACATTCCGCCCGTTAGTGACACTTAAAGGCTTAACAGCTAAGCAAATCGTACCAGCACGTGATCTGGGTCTTTAAAAATACCAGAAAAATATCAGTAATAAATTCATTAATTAAAAAAGGATTTTTCAAATGAAAGTGCAAAAAATGATTAAAACGAGCTTGATTGCAGCAGCATTAAGTTTAGTGTTTGCAGGCAACGCAATGGCAGCAGTAACAAATGGTAGTTTTAGCCAAGGATTAACTGGTTGGAGCACGTTGGGTGATGTTGCCGTGCAATCGGGTTCTATCTTAATGACAACCGCATCAACGCTTTATGAAGATGACTTTCCAGAAGCGGCTGGTACATTCAATGCATCTGGTAACGCGGCTGCCGATATTGCTGCTGGCGGATTCGAAGCGTTTGCTGGTTTAAGCGCTGGCGCATTAGATACACCAGATTTTGCTTACGAAGGCTCAATTTTAAAACAAACTTTTAATGTGAATGCGGGCGATACACTAAGCTTTAACTGGAATTTCTTTACCAACGAAACGAATGCAGGCAGCGATTATGCTTTTATTTCTGTTAATGGCGTATTAACAAAATTAGCCAGTGCTTCCAATGCAACAATCGCTTCTGTGCCTTACGCATTATCAACAGGTGCAGGTTTGTTTAGCCAAACTTTTGCCACAGCATCATCCATTACATTGGCTTTTGGTGTGGTGGATTTAACTGATTACAACGCGACATCTGCACTATGGTTAGATAACGTCAATTTAGTAGCCGCACCTGTTCCAGAACCAGAATCTTATGCGATGTTATTAGCAGGCTTAGGTTTGATTGCGGCTGCTTCACGTCGCAAAAAGTCCTAGACATTATTAAAGTGATTATTTAAGAACTCTCTAGCTGTCCCTTCTAGCGCGTTTCCAATTAATATTGGAGCGCGCTTTTTTTATGCAAGTTCTAATACTGCTTTTGTACATAAAACGCTTTAAGAATAGGCTTTGAGCTAAACCACGCATAGCTAGCGTGGTAAAATAGGCGAAAATGCAGAATCCACAAAGCCTAATTACCCATTTAGTCAGTCAGTTAAATAGCTGTATGTTGGCAGATCGATTTTCTCTAAAAAATCGTCTGAATCAAGCAAAAACGTTATTGCAACAAAACAAGAACGCTGAAAAAGCGCTGAATGAGATTGCCCACAAGATACGTCATTCACAGGCTAAGTTTGCTTTACGTTTAACTAATTTACCCAAGCCAGAATACTCGCTTGAACTACCCATTTCATCACGCCGCGATGAAATCGCAACTGCCATTAAAAACAATCAAGTGGTGATTGTGTGTGGCGAAACAGGTTCTGGTAAAACCACACAATTGCCTAAAATCTGCTTAGAACTCGGCCGCGGTGTTTCTGGTTTAATTGGTCATACGCAACCGCGGCGTATTGCTGCACGTTCGGTCGCTTCGCGTATTGCACAAGAACTACAAAGTCCGTTGGGCGAGGTGGTTGGCTATAAAGTGCGCTTTAACGATAAGCTTTCAGAGTCTAGCTATATCAAGCTGATGACGGACGGTATTCTGCTGGCTGAAACGCAAGGTGACCGCTTTCTTAACGCTTATGACACCATCATTATTGATGAGGCGCATGAGCGTAGCTTGAATATTGACTTTCTGCTGGGCTATCTGAAACAGTTATTACCAAAACGCCCCGATTTAAAAGTCATCGTCACTTCTGCCACGATTGATGCGGATAGATTTTCAAACCACTTTAATGGCGCACCAGTGATTGAGGTTTCTGGTCGCACCTATCCAGTTGAGATTCGTTACAGGCCACTTGGTAAAGCAGGTTTTCGCGCGAAGGAAATCGAGGCAGATGATGCATTCGATTTAGATGATGAAGCCGGATTTACAACTGAAAACTTATTAGGCATTCCACGTAAAGCCAAAACCGAAGCGCGTTGGTTGGAAGAAGATGACGAAGAAGAGGCGATTGAAGAAGCGATTTTAGATGCCGCAGATGATTTATTGCGGCAAGGTGATGGCGATATTCTGGTGTTTTTACCAGGTGAACGCGAGATTCGCGATACTGCCGAACATTTACGTAAATATCAAGGCCGTTCTGCCAAACTGAAACATATCGAAGTTTTGCCCTTATTTGCACGGTTAAGTATCGAGGATCAGCAAAAGATATTCAAAAACCATAGTTCACGTAGAATCGTATTGGCAACCAATGTGGCAGAAACTTCACTCACAGTGCCTGGCATTAAATATGTGATTGATGCGGGTTTAGCACGGATGAGCCGATATAGTTCGCGCGCAAAAGTGGAACAATTGCAAATCGAAAAGATTAGCCAAGCGGCAGCGAAACAACGCGCAGGGCGTTGCGGTCGTGTATCTAATGGTATTTGCGTGCGACTTTATTCTGAGCAAGATTTTGACGGTCGCCCTGAATTTACCGAACCAGAGATTTTGCGTAGTTCGCTGGCCAGCGTTATTTTGCGCATGGCCGCGCTGCGATTAGGCGATGTAGTGGATTTTCCGTTTATTGAAGCACCAAGTTCGCGCTTAATTGCCGATGGTTATCAATTATTGCAAGAACTGGGCGCGGTAGATGCGCGACGTCAAATCACAGAAATCGGCACGCAGCTAGCTAAATTACCGCTCGACCCGCGCGTCGGCCGCATGATTTTAGCTGCCAAGCGAGAAGGATGCCTGAATGAGATTTTGATCATCGCCAGTGTGTTAAGTATTCAAGATCCACGCGAACGGCCGATGGATAAACGTGAAGCGGCAGATAATGCGCATGCCAAATTCGCTGGTGAAGGCTCAGATTTTATGAGCTATCTCAAGCTTTGGGATTTCTTTGATAGCGCATTGAAAAACAAAAAATCCAATAAAGATTTACTTAATCAATGCCACACTAATTTCTTGTCATTTCTACGTTTAAAAGAATGGCGTGAACTGCATAGGCAACTATTGGAAATTGTGCTTGAGATGGATTTTAAGCTTAATGAAAAAGAGGCCCAAGATAAAGAAAAGTTTGAGCAGATTCACAAATCGTTATTGGCAGGTTTATTAGGCAATATCGGTTTTAAAGATGGTGATAATGACACCTATTCAGGCGCGCGTGGCATTCGTTTCCATGTTGCGCCAGGCTCTACACTTAAAAAGACACGTCCGAAATGGGTGATTGCGGCTGAGTTGGTGGATACCACCAAGTTATACGCGCGCTGCGTGGCTAAAATAGAACCAGATTGGATTGAGCCGCTAGCCAGAGGGTTAACCGAAAGCCAATATACCGACCCGCGTTGGGATAGAAAAACGGGCATGGTTAACGCTTGGGAACGCGTTTCTTTATACGGTTTAACCATTATCCCGAAACGTCGCGTGCATTATGGGCCGATTAACGCGACAGAATCGCGCGAGATATTTATTCGTGAAGCGTTGGCAAATGGTGAGTTTGATACAAAAGCGGCATTCTTTAGAGCCAATGAGCGTTTGATCGCAGAAGTAGAAGAGTTAGAACACAAAGCACGTCGCCAAGATGTGTTGGTAGATGAGCATCAACTATTTGCGTTTTATGATGCAAAAATCCCTGCGGATATCTTTCAGGCAGCCACTTTTGAAAAATGGCGTGAGAGCGCAGAAAAGCTTAATCCCAAGTTATTGTATTTAACCCGTGATGATTTGATGCGTCACGGCGCGGATGCGATTACTGCCGTGCAATTTCCAGAAAAAATTACGCTAGACGGTGTGGAAATCACGCTTAAATATCGCTTTGAACCAAGTCATATTTTGGACGGCGTAACTGCCACGATTCCGCTGGCCTTGCTGAATCAGTTAAATCCAACACAAACGGAATGGCTAGTGCCAGGCATGTTGCGTGAAAAACTGACTTATTTGGTTAAAGCGTTACCGAAAACATTCCGCCGCGTTTGTGTACCAGTGCCAGAATTTGTGACTGTGTTTTTAGACAAAAATAACATTGGCGAAGCACCCATCAAGCAAGCGCTTGCCGCGCATATTCAGCATGTGACAACACTTAAGATTGGTATTGACGATTGGGTCGAGGAAACGCCAGCGCATCTATTGATGAATTTTAGTGTGGTGGATGATGCAGGGCGTGAATTGGCAATGGGTCGCGATTGGAATGCGCTGAAAAAACAATTGGGTTCAGCCGCGCAATTAACCTTTAGAAATACGCTGCCTGATATTGAAAAAACAGGTTTAAAACAGTGGGATTTTGGCGATCTGCCTGAAAAACTATCTTTCGAGCGCGATGGCCTGAAAGTGACTGGCTATCCTGCGCTTGAAGATAATGGCGATAGTATTGCGGTTAAGTTGTTTGATACAGAATATGCAGCACATGTAAATCACCGTAAAGGTATTTGCCGATTGATGCGTTTTGAGTTAAAAGAACAGGTTAAGCAGCTAGAAAAAAGCCTGCCCAATTTTAACCAATATGCACTTACTTTAAGAAATATCATGTCGCCCGAAGAGTTGCGTGAAGAGTTGGTAGCGGCCATTGCAGACCGCGCTTTTATTGGCGAGGATGATTTGCCGCGTACCAATGCAGATTTTATGACACTGAAACAACGCGCCCGCACACGTCTGCCAGCGGTGACGCAAGCGATTGCAAGGCAGGCGCAAGCAATTGCGACTGAGTATCAGCTGCTAACCATTGCGCAGGCCAAAATGCCTACAACAGTGAATCGATTAAAGCGCGATTTAGAACAACAGTTGGCTTTACTGGTCTATAAAAAGACTTTTACCCAAACGCCGTGGGAGTATTTGCAGCACGTGCCGCGTTATTTAAAAGCCTTGCGCTTACGTATTGAAAAACAGCCATCCGCGCCGGATCGCGATGGTAAAAATGCCGCTAGCGTGGGGTTAATCTGGCAAAAGTGGCAAGATAAAATAAATCAGTATCAGCAGGAAAATCGTGAAGTATCACAAGATTTACACGATTTTCGCTGGTTAATAGAAGAGTTGCGTGTTTCATTGTTTGCGCAAGAACTCAAAACGCCAATGCCTATCTCAGTTAAGCGGATAGATAAAATCTGGGCAGATATGGGCTGATGCTTTTAATTAAACAATTTAGTTAATGAACAATTTAGATAATAATTTCGACAATAGCATTGATGATTTTTTGCAAAAACCGCGCGGTGACAAGGTTTTTCGCATTCAATTTAGCCGTAACACGCTTATTGCAGTCATCATTTCTTTGTTGATTCATGCGTTTGTCGCGTTTTTCGCCATGCCGAAATTTGAGCCAGAAAAAGCAGAATTGCCAGCGCGTGAGTTAGAAGTGAGCTTGGCACCGCCGACACCAGAAAAAAAAGTGGCTGAGAATCCAGTAGAAACGCCATCTACGCCAGTTGAAGTGGTACCTGAGCCAAAACCTAAGCCAAAAGTCATCACACAAAAAGCGAACAAACCCGTTAAAAAGCCCGCATTTAAAGTGCCCGATGTTTTAGCAACAAAAGAACCTGCGCCAGAAAAAGTACCACCGAATTTGAGCATTCCGAAAGAATCGACGCCAACTGAAGCGCCACCAGATGAGGCGCCAGTGGATATGATGGCGTATGTGAATCAACAACGCTCAAAACGTGCGGCGCAAGAATCAGACGCGGCGCGCCAGAATGCAGAAGCAACGGCGCGTGAATTAGGTCCGACTGCAGAGCAAAAACGAGATGAGAATATAAAGCGTAATTTTCAAACAGGCGTAAATGGTATTTTTGAAATAACCGAAATGAATACATTATCACGCACCGCCAAATTTACATTTAACGGTTGGACAAACAATTTTAGTAGTGCAAGAAAAGAGTTTTTTGAAGTACAGGCAAAGTCAGGCCAAGACGTGCGCTTGATGATGATCAAAAAAATGATTGCACTGATTCGACAACATTATCAGGGCGATTTTAACTGGGAATCACATCGCATGAATCGCACGATTGTGATGTCTGCAAGGCCAGAAGACAACGCTGGCCTAGAAGAGTTTATGATGCTGGAATTTTTTGGAAATAATTACAAGACGGCTTTTTAAATGCAAAAATGTTTTTTTAGCATAAATAGTGGGTTAAGTTTTCAGCAAAATCAGATCAACTTAACACTTAAATATCACTAAAATTGCTGCATTAATGCTGACTAAATCATCGCAATACTTAACACTCAAATAAACCTAATTTTTAACTTAAGCTAACTTGTAATCTCATATATATTTAACTTCAGCTAATTTTTAATCTTAACTAGCTTTAATCTCACAGCGCTCTGCAAGCATTCTGCCCACAGACCACATCGCTTCACTTCCTTCGCCTCTGAACGTGTGTCTGCCATTGCTATACATAAAGCCAGAAGCTGTTTTTTGCACAGGTAAAGTGATTAATGTTTCGTCTGCCAATGTAACATTGGCGGCAACATTTTTAACTTCATATTTAGGCATGCTATTTCTACCACCACGCACCGTAGTAAAGCCTTTTTCTGTATACGTGACGCTAAAACTAGTACCGCGATCGCATGCATAATGTGTTGGTTTTGCAGCTTTTGGCGCAGTCACGCAAGCACTGATAATGCCTGCTGTTACACAGATTAACGATATTACAAGGATACTTATTTTTTTGCGTTGCATAATTGTAGCTTTCTAAACAGGTGTCTTAAGTTTATACCTGCATCAGTGTTTTCCTAATGCTTAACTCGTCTAAACCCTTACCAATAATCACAATGCGTGAAATCGGTTCATCTTCATCCCAGCCCTCGAGCAGCGTGGGTGGGTAGGGCGTAAAATGTACGGCGTGAATCGCTAACGGTGCGGGTTGGTCTTCGGCATGGATGATACCTTTTAAGCGCAGTAAGTTTTTACCGTGTGTTTGACACAGGTTTAGAATCACTGGTTTCAAATCGCGCCAATTAAGCGGTTTTGGCATAAACACGGTAAAGCTCACGATTTCATCGTCATGTGCTTTTTGCGGTAAAGTGCCTTTTGGTCTTGCTGTGTTCGGCGCGCGTAACCAACGTTGTGGCTCTGCTTGTTTGGTCGTAACATCAAATAAACCAACATCAATCACAAATTGCGGATCTAACTCACCATTTAAAACGCGATGTTGCGTAGCGCCTGGATTGATTGCGATGAGTTTTTCTTGTAACTGATCTATTTGCTCAAGCGTGGCTAAATCGGTTTTGGTGAGCAATAACACATCAGCTACTGCCACTTGTTTCAGCGCTTCATTGTTATCCGCAATCTGCTGTAAGCCATATACTGCATCGATGGTCACGACAACTGCATCTAGCCTGTAAGTCGATTCAATTACTGGCTCATTCATCAAATTGCCCAAAATCGGGCCAGGATCCGCCATGCCAGTGGTTTCGATAACTAAACGTTTAAATTCTGGAATCGCTTGCAGTGCGCGTTTAAAAAATAAGTCGCGCATGGTATCTGCCAGCTCATTTTTAAGCGTGCAACATAAACAGCCGCTACTTAATAAAACCGTATTATCGGTAATATGCTCGTTCTCAATATTTTCTGCCAGATTGCTATTGGCAAATATTTGGTCTAAACCTGCATCACCCAGCTCGTTAATAATCACGGCGGTGTCTTTCATGGCGGGGTCATGCAGTAATTTATTCAATAGTGTAGTTTTCCCACTGCCTAAAAAGCCAGTGAGCAAGGTGACGGGAATGCGTTTATCCATTATGTTTTTTTGCTGATATTGATTAATAGTTGAAAGATGGATTTTAGCTGAAATGCGGATTGAATGTCGCTTAAGCAATTTCTAAATCTGACTCTACATTATGCTGATGCCAAATTGGAAAAGGGTCGCTAAGTGCTTTCCAGCTCTGCATATACTCGCCCATGTCACCCAATAGCATTTCGGTTGGTGTGAGTAAACAGCGGTCGAATTCGGCGATTAATGCCGCTTTATCCATGTCAATGCCGATCAATACCAATTCTTGTTGCCTGTCGCCAAATGGTTCTTGCCAGCGATTTTTAATCTCTTTCAATTGGTCAGTATCTTGTGGCCAATATTCTTTAGGTGTGGCTGTCCACCAAAATCCTGCTAATTCATTGCGCGATATCGCACCAGCTTGCGACCAACTGATGCAAAACTCTGGTCTGGATGCGATCCAAAAGTTACCTTTTGAGCGAATCACGCATGGCCATTCTTGACCGATATAATCATAGAATCGCTGCGGGTGAAAAGGGCGTCGTGCTTTATACACAAAGCTACTGATGCCATATTCTTCACTTTCTGGCACATGTTCACCACGTAATTTTTTCAACCAACCAGTGGCATCTTCGGCGGCTTCAAAGTTAAATAGGCCTGTATTCATCACCGTGTTCAGCGGTACTTTGCTAAATTGGCTGTGCACGATTTTTGCACGTGGATTAAAGGTTTTTAAAATACCTTCCAATTGGCCGATTTCATCGTGATTTAACAAATCGGTTTTATTTAATACCAACACATCGCAAAATTCAATTTGCTCAACAAGCAAATCAACCACGGTGCGCTCATCTTCATCGCCCATGCTTTCGCCACGTTCTGAAATCAAATCACGTGAGCTGTAATCTTTTAAAAAGTTAAAGCCATCGACCACTGTGACCATTGTGTCTAATTGCGCCACGTCGGATAAACTCAAGCCATCTTCACCGCGAAATGTAAACGTTTCCGCCACAGGCAATGGTTCTGAAATGCCTGTTGATTCAATTAACAAATAATCAAAACGTTTTTCTTTGGCTAAGCGGGTGATTTCGATGAGCAAATCTTCACGCAAGGTGCAGCAAATGCAGCCGTTACTCATTTCGACTAATTTTTCTTCGCTACGCGATAATTCAGCGCCGCCATTGCGTACCAATTGTGCGTCAATATTGATTTCGCTCATATCATTGACGATAACAGCGACGCGTTTTCCTTCTCGATTATTTAAAATGTGATTGAGTAACGTAGTTTTGCCTGCGCCTAGAAAGCCAGATAAAACCGTGACGGGAAGTTTTTTCATGCCGATTCCTTCAGGTATCCATCATCATGATTTTAATGCGCGCATTAATTAACTATGACAGATTTATACTGCGATTGAATTAAGTGCAACATTGTTGCAATTTCTGGCATGTTAACCACAATGAAAAATTAATGCAACAAAGTTGCATTTAAACACTAAGGCAAAAATTACAGGAAAAAGTAGGGAATCAGGATTTAAAGGCTAGAAAAAAGCTAAATAAAAAACTAGATATGAAAATTAAGGCTGGCAGTTGGCGCAAATACCATTAATGCTTAAATGTACATTTTTGACAGTGAATCGCTCAGGCAAACTTTGCGTGATGGCATCATCTACTTTATCTAAACAATAGACTTGTCCGCAATTAGTACATTCAAAATGCGCATGCTGATGTTGGCTAGGCTGTGTATTGGTCTTGAATCGCCGTGTTTTATCTGGGCTAATCACGCTATGCACAAAGCCTTGCGTACTTAACCAATCCAACACTCTGTAAATCGTCACACGGTCAATCGGTTCTGCGATTTTCTTTTGAATTTCAGGATGCGACAGCGGTAAAGGTGCATTTAATAAGGTATCTAACACCAATACCCGCGCGCTGGTCGGCGTTTGGGATTGCGCTTGTATTAACTCAAAGGCTTTGCTCATGGCACGAATATACCGTATTTTTAATGATGGAAACAACAGTAAATTTCACCAAGTTAAGCTGTTAACTAGCTTAAAAATGGAATTTAACAAGCTTAATTGTGTAGAACACTTTAAAATTATGCTTTTAAAATATTTGCCTCAAAATAATGGTTAACTTTTTGTTTACATTAATTTCCCCAATAGAAAAACTCACTAAATGAATGTGTTTTACGAAGAAGAAGGCAGCTTCAAAGTTGCTTCTATCATGTCAGAATCGCCAGCGGCTTTGCAGGTGGAATCCGTTTCTGGCAAACGTTCTAAAATCAAAACCAGCAATGTATTGATGCAATTTGAAGCGCCATTGTCCAGCTTTATGGATGCAGCACTTGCTGAAGCTGAAAGCTTAGAAATCGATTTCTTGTGGGAATGTTGCGGTGAACCAGAATTCGCTTTCGAGGATTTAGCTACGGAATATTATGGCAAGAAACCTAGTCCAATCGAAGCAGCCGCAACAGCAATAAAACTGCACAGCGCACCGATGTATTTTTACCGCAAAGGCAAAGGTCGTTATAAAGCTGCGCCTGCGGATACGCTTAAATTAGCGTTGGCAGCAGTAGAGCGTAAAAAATTGCAGGCCGAACAAATGGCGGTTTGGGTGACGCAATTGAACAATAAGCAATTGCCAGAAGGATTTGCCGCTAAAGCGGATACGCTGATTTACAACCCTGATAAAAACAGCATGGAATGGAAAGCCATTGATGAAGCCGCGCAAACCTCTGGCCGATTAGCACTAACCGTTATGGCAGATTGTGGCTTGATTCAAAATGCGCATGATTACCATTTAGGCGCATTTTTGCGCGAAATGTTTCCAGATAAAGATGGCAAAAGTGGAACTGATTTCTCTGCTTTTGAGCAGGTTGAAATTTTGGATGAATTGCCGTTGGCGACAGCTGAATGCTTCAGTATAGACGATGCTACAACCACTGAAATCGATGATGCATTCAGTTTAGAAACGTTGCCGAACGGCAATACGCGCGTCGGCATTCATATCGCCGCACCTAGTTTGGGCGTACCAGTCGATTCCAGTTTGGATGCGATCGTATTGTCACGATTGTCTACGGTTTATATGCCCGGCAACAAAATTACTATGTTGCCTGAAAGTATCGTTAAACCATTTAGTTTGGATGCGGGCGAAACTAAACCTGCGTTGAGTTTATATTTGGACATGACGTCTGATTTTGAAATTGTTGCGCATGAAACACGTTTAGAAAAAATCAAGATTGCGGATAATTTGCGGCACGATGAGATTGAGCCGTTTTTTAATGAAAACACGTTGGAAACAGATAGCGGACATGCTTATTGGACAAAGCTTAAGTTGCTGTTTACGCTGGCCGAAAAGCTAGAAATAGCACGTGGCAAAGCAGACCCAAATCGTGCGCCACAAATTGACTATAATTTTTATGTGAATGACGGAATCGTACAAATTGTCGCGCGCGAACGTGGCTCGCCGATGGATAAATTAGTGGCAGAGTTAATGATTTACGCCAATAGTCATTGGGGCGGTTTGTTGAAAGAGGCTGGTTTTGCGGGTATTTATCGCGCGCAAACTGGCGGCAAAGTGTTTATGACAACTACCGCAGAACCGCATCAAGGTTTGGGCGTAGCGCAATATGCTTGGAGCACGTCACCATTACGTCGCGCGGTGGACTTAGTCAATCAGCGCCAGTTAATCGCTCTATTGAAGAGTGAACCTGCGCCGTACAATGTCGCGGATGGAAAGCTAAACGTCATCATGCGTAATTTTGACCAAACTTACAGCGCATACAGTGAGTTTCAAACGCGTATGGAACGTTACTGGTGCTTGCAATATTTGATTCAGGAACAACTGACGGAAGTGACCGCCACCATATGGCGCGAAAATTTAGTGCGTATCGACGGTATGTTTTTTATTACCAAAGTGCCTAGCATTCCAGCGACAGGCTCTTCAGAACTAAAAGTAGGCACGAAAATCAGCTTGGAGATCAAACATATTGATCCTTTATTAATGGAATTAAACTGTAAATTTAAAGCCGTTATTGCGGTCAATATAGATTCGGTCGAAACAACTGCTCAAGAAGTAGAATTTCTAGAAATAGCGCCTGATGAAGAGGTCATATCAGATTCAGAGCTAGCGATTGTGGTTGAAGAAGATGCTGAGAGCTAATACGAAATGCTGAGATTCAATCGAAAAATTCATAAAAGTGTGGAAGATGACAATATAGTTGAAGTGTCAGAAACCAGCGGAATACGTTCGTTGCATCTCGGTTCGGTGACGATTCAAAGCAGCATGAAAGTGAAAGATCCGTTTGCGTTAGAACTCACTTACACGCGTGGCATGATGGGATTTTTACTCTTTTCAGAATCAGTCAAAACAGTGCTGACCATCGGTTTGGGTGGTGGATCTGTGCCTAAATATATCTATGCTAACTGTCCGAACATCAAGCAAACGATTGTAGAAATCAATCCGCAAATTATCAGCATCGCGCGTAGCCATTTTTTTGTGCCAGATAATGACGACAGATTTAACGTGATTGAAAGCGATGGCATTGCTTACTTGGCTGATCATCAAAACAGTACCGATTGTTTGATGATTGACGCGTTTGATCGCTTCGGCATTCCGCCTAACTTTTGTAGCCAGGATTTTTTCGATAGCTGCGAAATGACTTTAACCAATAACGGCATTTTTGCTATTAACTTGTGGGGAAGTGACAAAAATTTCGATGTTTACTTGCAGCGCATAGAGCAAAGTTTTAATCATCACACCTTAATGTTGCCGACAGGAAAACCCGGCAATATTGTAGTATTTGGTTTTAAACGCGCAACGTTGTTGAATGAGAAAAAATTGAGAGAGCGTGCAAAAACGCTCCAAGCCACGCATAACATCGAGTTTTTAAATTTTGTTGAGAAACTGTGCGAACATAATCATCATTATCAAGATAGTTAACCCGTTTAAAGTCACAATAAATCAATATCATTAAAATACCAGCTAATTAAAATTAGCTAAATTGAATAAGAAATGACAACTAACCAATGATAAATCAATATTTTGCCACTTGCCCACGCGGACTTGAAGCTTTGCTGGTAAACGAGCTAAAAGCAAGTAACGCAAAAGACATCAAGCCGACCGATGGCGGCGTGGGTTTTGCGGGAGAGTTAAGCGTTTGCTATCACGCCAACTTACATTCACGCATCGCCACGCGTATTCTGATGCAAGCAGCGCAGGGAAAGTACGCGACAGAAGATGATTTGTATCAAGCGGCTTATAAGCTTAATTGGCCAAACTGGTTTGATGTAAAACACGACTTTATGGTGAAAGTGACGGGCGTAAAATGTCCACTTAAAAGCTTGGAGTTCGCCACTTTGCGCATTAAAGATGCGATTTGCGATAAGTTTAGACAAGTCGTGAATTCGCGTCCGTATATTGATACTAAAACGCCAGCGGTTCGTGTGCACGCTTACTTAACCGCAGATAGTTACGTTTATTATGTCGATACTTCTGGCGATGCTTTGTATCAGCGCGGCAACCGAAAAGCCAGTATTGAAGCACCTTTGCGTGAAAATTTAGCAGCGGGAATCTTACAATTATCAGGCTGGCAAGTTGGGCAGCCTTTATTAGACCCAATGTGCGGTAGCGGAACTTTTTTGCTGGAAGCCGCGATGATGGCGTTACATATTGCGCCAGGATTAAAGCGTGATTTTGGTTTTGAACGACTCAAGAATTTCGAGTCTGATACTTGGAAAAAGATTAAAAATACCGCGCTTAAAAATGTAAAGCCGGCTACTTTCCAAAAACTATATGGTTCTGACAGTGATTTGCGCGCAGTTCGCATCGCCAAGCAAAACTTAACCGAGGCAGGTTTGGATGAAGCGGTGCAATTGTCGCAAAACAATATCACTGAAGTCGTACCGCCAGCAGACAGCGGCGTGCTAGTCGCTAATCCGCCATACGGCGTGCGCATTGGCGAGGATGAGGAGTTGGCTTTGCTTTATCCAAAAATGGGCGAAGCGTTAAAACGTAAATTTGCGGGCTGGAATACCTACTTTTTAACCAATGATTTACGTTTGCCAAAACTCATGCGGTTAACGCCAAGTAAACGGACGCCTTTATTTAATGGCCCGTTGGAATGTCGATTATTTGAAATTAAAATGGTGGCTGGAAGTAATAGAAAGTAGCTTTATAAAGTTACCGGAATAAAGATACTTAACACTAAAAAACAGTCAAAAATCATCGCTAATTTAAGGTTAACTGAATAATGCAAAATCAGGATTCATTAGTAAATTTACGTAATCGCCTCAATGATTTTGTTAACGAGCGCGATTGGGCGCAGTTTCATACACCTAAAAATCTAGCCATGGCAATGATTGTGGAAGCGGCTGAGTTAGTTGAGCATTTTCAATGGGATACGCCAGCAGACAGCCAGCAATTAACACCTGAAAAACGCGAGGCAGTGAGCCATGAATTGGCCGATACTTTTGTGTATTTATTAAGAATAGCGGAAGTATTGAATATCGATTTAATCAATGCGGCCAACAAAAAGATCGATTTAAATGCGTTGAAATATCCGGTGGAAAAAGCCAAAGGTAGTAATGCCAAATATACAGAATATCTCTAACGTACCTACGATTTTCACCTAGATTCTTAATTAAATTCTGATTCATTAAGTCAAAATAAAAAAGCCAGCATAGCTGGCTTTTTTATCGCACTTTATATAACGAAGCGCTTATTTCAATACAGCTAAAGCCGCATCATAATTTGGTTCGTTAGCGATTTCTGGCACTAATTCAATATATTTAATGACGTTATTTTCATCAATCACAATCACTGAGCGTGCAGCCAAACCAGCTAGTTTGCTAGTGAACAATAGCACGCCGTAATTCATCAAGAAATCACGACCACGCATTGTGGATAGATTCACTACATTTTCAATGCCTTCTGCTGCACAGAAACGTGTTTGCGCAAATGGCAAATCCGCAGAAATATTTAATACCACTGTATTAGTTAAACCAGCAGCATGTTTATTGAAAGCACGCACAGACATCGCGCAAGTTGGTGTATCTACACTTGGGAAAATATTGAGCACTTTACGTTTGCCCGCGTACGTTTCTAATGTAACGTCTGCTAATGCCTTATCGACTAAAGTGAAATTAGGCGCAGTACTGCCAACTTTTGGCAAATTACCTGCAACGTCAACTGGATTGCCTTTGAGGGTGACTGAGCTTGACATGATTTTTTCCTTTTTTGAATGATATAAAGCGCCCTAGAATTAGCGCATTTATTAATGTAACTATGATAAAACAAAAAGCACCTGTTTAAAACAGGTGCTTATCGATTTACAGCAATTAACGCTTAAATTAGATTAAAAGTTAACAGACATTAATCATCAATTAAGCCAGTAAATTCTCACTTAAATAACCAATTGTCATGGTTTGATTATGCAACACGCTATCTGTTGTATTAGGGCGTGGCGCTAATTCGCCATATGAGTAAAAGCCAGTCAAACTAGTTTGAGGGCCTAGAATCTGTTGTACTAGTTTTATTTCATCGCCCACCAGTTCAGCCATTACGCCTTTGCGGCCGACGCAACTAACACAAATTGCCAAACCAGTTTGGTTGGTTTTGTTGGCGCTTAAGCCATCCATCACTAAATTCGCAGCTGCACCTGCGCCGTCTACCAGCCGATCATGATTGGTTTGGCACAGACGTACGGTTTCACCTTCATCCACATTGCCAGCAAATGTTAAGCTATTATTTTTAGCATCAACTGCTAATAAGGTACGGATTTTCTCTACATCACGTTTACCTTCTTCAATTACTGCGAGTGGAAATTTTAAACCTGTGCCTGGTAGACCTTTTGAGAATGCCTCACCGATATACATTCTATAGAGTGGAAGCGCTGGTTTGCCATCCATTTCGAAAACCACGTTTTTTTCAGATTTGGTGACAGTACGCGGTGGGCCATAAGGTTTCCAGCCACCTAATGCGCCACTTGCAGTGATTAAAGCGTTGCCGTATAAGCCAACCGCAATCACAAGATTATCTGAAACGATATCGTTAAAAAGCTGCAGGGTTTTAACAAATGCACCGCCATCGCCCGCAAGCCCGCCAACGATTGGTATATCGCCCAACACACTTTGAAAGCCTTTTAATAATTCTGAGCCATTCACATTTAAGCCGTCAGAGATGACTAATACAGTGCGTAAGTTATCGGATTTTAATTGTTTTGCTAAACCAGCTGCGGCTTCAAAAGAGCTTTGCATGCCAGACATTTTGGTTTGAGCAACGCGCTGAATAGTTTTTTCCCACTGAATCGCGGTGATTTGAATGCTATCGTCTAATACGCCATTTGGGCTGATTTCACCAGAAGTGGTACAGCCGATCACTTGCGCGGTTGGGTAGCGCGACTTTAAAAAACTTTGTAATTTGCCTTCGTTAAATCTTTTGACAGAGCCAAATACTAAAACCAAATTAGCGTTCGCCAGCGGTGATGCGCTGGGTAAATCTTTAAGCGCCATTTTGGAATCTACAGATTCTTGTCTTATAAGCATTATTCTTCGCTCCCCATCATGCAATTATTTTTTATAGCATCTAAAAATAATTGTAATTTATACATTAATTATAGAGTATTGTTAAAGTATATTATTACAAATATTATGTAAGTGTTGCAAATTGATTGAAAAAATGTAATATTTTGTGTGTGCTAACAAATGTTGCTCAACTTAAAGTTGTTAATGAGTTGTTAAAAGAATAAAGTAAAAACATTTTTTTAGATAGAGTATTTATAATTTGGCTATATAAACGCGCTTTTATATAGCAGGGGAGTATTAAAGTGGCCCAAGCAAATCTGGCTGGTACTAAAGTAATGGTCATTGACGATAGCAATACCATTCGGCGCAGTGCTGAGATATTTCTTAAATCAGCTGGTTGTGAAGTGATTCTGGCCGAAGATGGCTTTGATGCATTAGCAAAAATCGCCGACCAACATCCTCAAATTATCTTTGTCGATATTATGATGCCGCGCTTAGATGGCTATCAAACTTGTGCGCTAATCAAACGTAACAGTCGTTTTAAATCCACTCCAGTCATTATGTTGTCCAGCAAAGATGGTCTGTTTGACCGCGCGCGCGGTCGCATGGCGGGTTCTGATCAGTATTTAACCAAGCCTTTTACGCAAGATACTTTAATTGATGCCATCAATACGTACACCAGCGAGGCTTATCTTAATAGTAAAAAAAGTACAGAAAATATCGTTGATTAGTCAGATTGATTATAAATAAACGATTTGATTATTGAGCGCGTAATGTATAACTGATCATAAGTAACTCTAATTAAGTAACTGGGAGAGAATAAAAATGGCGATTAATAAAATTCTAATTGTGGATGATTCAGCAACGGATCGTTTTTATCTAACAGAGTTGTTAGAGTCTGAAGGTTATCAAGTGGTTGCTTTAGAAAGTGGCGAGGCTTGCGTGGAGCGCGCAGCTGGCATTGCGCCCGACTTGGTTATTATCGATATTATTATGACTGGATTAACTGGCTTTCAAGCTGCGAGATCCTTAACAAAAGATGCTGCCACCGCCAAAATCCCCGTTTTTTTATGTTCAGGAAAATTGCAGATAACCGATCATGCATGGGCAGAAAAAATGGGCGCAAAAGGCTGTTTATTAAAGCCTATTCAAAAAAGTGATTTAAAAGCGTTGATTGAAAAACTAGGCGCATAATTAAATCGGCGCATCAATTTAATACGTACAATTTGCAAAACTAGGAACGACGTAATCCATGTCAAAACAATCACAATTACGCGAGTATCAAACTAATATTTTAGCTAGATTAGAAAATGCTAAAAAAGCCGGTGCTGAATCGCCAGCAGGTTATTTAGGCGTTGTCATTGGTGGAAAAAACGTATTGGTAAATTTGCAGGAAATCAGCGAAACCTTACCAATCATGGATATTCAGCGCGTTCCACTGGTTAAATCGTGGTTTTTAGGCGTGGCAAATGTGCGCGGCGTGTTGTACGCCATTAACGATTTAGCGCAATTATTAGAAAACACACTGACTAATATTTCATCCAATGCGCGTTTATTGCTGATCAGCGATTCAGTCACTAATAATGTGGCTTTTTTAGTCGATAAATTAATTGGTTTGCGTAAGCTAGATGAGATGAAGCTAAATGAAACGTTAGCCGATGACAGTATTTGTTTGAAAAACCAAACTTATCAGGACGATGAAAATCGCCTTTGGTATTTATTGGATTGCGATAAATTAGTGCGCTCGAAAGATTTTACAACACCTTATGCAACCTAATTATGCAAGCTAAGTGTGGCTTGCATTTGGTGTGATTGTGTTTTTGATTAGTTGGTTTTTAGAGTAAAAAAATGGTTAAGTAGGTTTGATAATTAGTTTTAGTCGTTAATTGGTTAAGTTTAATATTCAAATATTGTTTGTTTGAAGTGATTAAGTAAGACTTAAAAGGAATCAACATGGCATTAAATACGCAAGCAATCAAAGAGTTTCCAGCAAAATTACTGCAAATATTCAGCAAAAGCTCAGCTGAAGGTGGTGGTCGAGGATACGGGCAAGTAATCGGACCGGTAATTGGTTTGATTATTTTTATTATTTTGGCCTTCTACGTGATTAGCCAGGTGCGCGTTGGTGGTCCAGTTTACGATAAGATTAAAACAAACGATGCATTACGTGCGGATATTTTGCCGCCACCACTTTATGCAGTGGATGCGTTCGCGGCGGTGAATGAAGCATATGTGGCGACTTCAAACTCGGATTATCAAAAACGTGATAGAAAACTAGCCGAAGTAAAAGCGGCCGAAGCGGAATACAACAGACGCGTTGAGTACTGGAAAAGCAATCTTAACTTAGACACGATGGGCGGCGCATTTCAAGCGGTGCTTAAATCTAACGAGAACTTTTATCGCATTTATAATAAAGACTTTGAAGTAGCGATTAAATTAGGTGCGATTGCCGCAGCAAAACCATTGGGTGATTTAGCTAGTGCTTATGAAATTAACAAGCAAACAGTTCTAGCATTGAATGCTGATGTACAAAAAGAATCTGTAAATATTGCTGAATCCAGTAATAAATTAGTGAATACCATTCTAATCGCGCTAGCTTTGTTGGGTGTGTTGATTGTATTTTTGATTGCGTATTTTGGTTCGCGTCAGGTGAAACAGATTGAAAGCGCGGTGTTGATGCTGGAAAATGACGGTCAACAAAACCAAATGGCGGTGCTTAACTTACTAGACGAAATGGGCGATTTGGCGGACGGTGACTTAACGGTACGCGCAGAGGTAAAAGAGAATATTACTGGCGCGATTGCTGACTCCATTAACTACACGATTGATAGTTTGCGTGATTTGGTGACGGGAATTAACCGTGCGTCAGAGCAGGTGAATACCGCGACAGGACAAGCGCAAGCCACTTCAGTTGGTTTGTTGTCTGCTGCAGAAAAACAATCGAAACAAATTACAGAAACAACGGATGCGGTTTCGAATATGACGCGTTCAATCTTGCAAGTATCCAGCAACGCTAGTCAGGCGTCACAAGTTGCGCAACGCTCATTACAAGCGGCTACGCAAGGTTCGCAAGCGGTACAAAATACCATTGCAGGTATGAATGGTATTCGTGAGCAAATTCAAGAAACATCAAAACGCATCAAGCGCTTGGGTGAAAGCTCACAGGAGATTGGTGAGATCGTGGAGCTGATTTCTGATATTACTGAACAAACCAATATTTTGGCGTTGAACGCGGCGATTCAAGCGGCTTCTGCGGGTGAAGCAGGTCGCGGGTTTACAGTGGTTGCGGAAGAGGTGCAACGATTAGCGGAACGTTCATCTGAAGCGACTAAGCAGATTGGTGCGATTGTAAAAACTATTCAAACCGATACCAACTCTGCAGTTGCCGCGATGGAGAAAAGTACAGAGGGTGTGGTAGAAGGTGCAAGATTGTCTGATGCGGCGGGTCAAGCGCTGACCGAGATTGAAACCGTTACCAATAGCTTGGCACGATTGATTCAGTCGATTTCTAGCGCAACAGAAGCGCAAACTGAAGTGGCTTCTACCGTGACAAAAAACATGCAGCAAATTCAGGAAATTACATCGCAAACCACTGAAGGTACTAAACAAACGGCGGAATCAGTCGGACAATTAACAACCTTGGCAGAAGAGTTGCGAGAATCAGTAGCTGGCTTTAAATTGGCTTAAGTTAACTATAACGTGGAGTCGAATTTAAGTGTCTGAAAATTTTGATATAGGCCCTTTAACTTGGGTTAAAGACCAGATAGATCAATCACTTGCTGCTGTTTTAGATAATCTAAAATCAGTACAAGGCAATTTGCATGACACCGCCCCGATGCGTTTTTCGCAAACGCATTTATACCAAGCATCTGGCGCGCTGGATATGGTGGGTTTGGAAGGATGTAAACGTTTTTGTACTGAGTTAGAAAAGTTAGCGAGTCGTTTAGACAAAAAAACACTGGATGCGACGCCAGAACTGATGGATGCATTTGTGAAAGCAGTTGAGGCTTTGCAAACTTATCTGCAAGATTTACTGAATGGCGCACCTGATATTCCATTGCGCTTATATTCAATTATCAATCCTATCGTCTTGGCACTTGGCGAAACGATGGATGAAAGCGAATTGTTTTTCCCTGATACCACTAATAGCGCACCGAAAGACTTGCCTTCTAAACAATTGGAAGCTGCAGAATATCCAGCATTTATTGTCGAACAGCGCATCAACTATCAAAAATCTTTATTAGGCTGGCTACAAACAAAGCAAAGTAATGCGCTGCATTTGATGACGGAAGCGGTGAGCAATGTTAGCCAAGCGCAGAAAAAGAATAGCGAAAAAACTTTATGGTGGGCGGCGAGCGCATTTACTGAATCGTTAGAGCAAAAAGAAATTGCTGAAAATATTGGTGCAAAACGCCTATGCCGCAAGCTAGATCAAGAGTTGCGCAATCTTGCTGAAGGCGTAACTAAACCGCACAGCAACTTATTGCGCGATATTTTGTATTATGTGGCGATTAGCAATGTAGACAGAGATAACGTCCAAAAAGTAAAGGAAGTGTTTGAACTGAATCTTTTGGTCGATAAGAAAAACACAGTTAGTTTTGATGCAAGCTCAATTGATGCAATTGAGTTAACGGTTGTAGAAGAGTTAATTACGCAGCTAGAAGCGTTGCGTGAATTGTGGGATGACGTATCGAATACCATTGATTTTAGCAAAGTAGATGCCACCGCCAGTTTTGCGCAAGTGGACGTGGATAATGTGTTAATCACCAAGTTTTCTGACACACTGGCCGTTAGCCAAGCATTCACGCAGCAATTAAGCCAAGTGGTTGTGATTGATTTGTACGCCGCTTTACAACTTGCCAGCAATACTTTGCGCGATGATGCGACTAAAGTGAATCATGCTGCCTTGATTGAAGTTGCCGCTGCACTTAATTTGTTAGAGACTTCGCTGAACCATTATCAGCATTTAGATGCAGACCGCGTACAAAAATTACTGTCTGAAATGCATCGATTAGAAGCGATTTCATCTGGTGAAAGTTATGATCGATTAGATGGTGAAAGAACGGGCGAACTTGATCGCGACACGATAAAAGCGCTGGTTACGCAGATTAAAGAATCACTCAAAACCACGGAGCAAGCGTTGGATAGCTTTTTCCGCAATCCAGTGGAAAAATCACCGCTTGCATTAACCGCTAAACCGTTGAAACAAGTTGCGGCTGTTTTTGATATGTTAGGTTTAGCCACACCGACTGCTATCGTGAAAGCGAGTAATCGTTTAGTCGAACAGTTTCAAACCGAAGACTATGTGCCAAAGCAACAGCATTTTGAGTTGGTCGCAGAAAGTTTGAGTATGGTTGGCATTTATGCCGATGAAATGCCAAAAATACGTCCTGAATCAGAATCGGCGCTTGAGTCTGCTGTCGTGCGTCTGACAGATATTCTTGCAGAAGCGGGTATTCAATTTAATGTTGATGGTTTACAAGAAGGTGATTCAATTAGCAAGACCTCAGACCAAGCTGTGCTTGATTCGATTACTGAAACTTCTAATTACTCAAACCAGAACCTATCAGAAAAAACAACAGACTCAGCGTCTAAATTAGTCACCAGTGCTAGCGACGTCATGGTGATTGACCAAGCCTTTGATGCAGAACTGTTGGATATTTATCTGACGGAAGCAGAGGAAGTGCTGGCGCATATCGCTCAAAATTGCCAAGCGTTGCGCGTGAATGTGACAGATAGTGAAGCATTGGTTGAAGTTAGGCGTAGTTATCACACGTTAAAAGGCAGTGGACGTACCGTTGGTTTAACTGTGATGGGTGATATTGCTGGCCAAGTAGAGCAGTTTTTAAACGGTGTTTTAGATAAAAAATCGTTGCTTGAAGCGTCGCAAATTGCAGGGATAGAGCAAATGAGTGCGGCTTTTGCTGATTGGGCAGCAGAGCTACGCGCAAATGGGCAAGTTGAAATCAATCAAACAGCGTGGTCTGCCCGCGCGGCATCACTTTCTCAAGCGACTGAGAACAATGTTGTTCAAGATGCAGACGTTCAAACTTCCCCAGGATTAGAGTCCGATGCAGAGCAATCTGAAACTATTAACGCGGAAAATGCACAGTCAGAGCAACTACCAGTTAAAGACTTAACACCTAAAAAAGCCAAGAAAACAGAGCCTCAAGTGTTAATCGGCGGTACACGAAAAATGAGTCGTGCTTTCTATGATATTTTTGTTAAAGAAAGTATGCAAAATATCACCATCTTAGAACAGGACGTTGCCAAACTCATCGCAGATGCAAACTTAACACCATCACCAGCAGCAAAAGTGGCGATTCACACGCTGGCTAGCAATGCACTTGCGGCAGAATTTAAGCCAATGGGCGAACTGGGCCGCGCATTGGAAGCTTGGTTAAATGAAGTTGAAACTTGGACGCCACAACACACTGCTTTATTTGGCAACACGGTTAAATCTCTTTCTACCATGTGGGTGAAAATTTCAGAGTTGCGCAATCCACGTTCTGCCAGGGCATTGATTGAAGTGCTTAACGAAGCAACCGACCAAGCGCGACAAAATAAAGCCTTAACGGTGACATTCAATGAAGTGCTGGAGTCGGTAGAAGAAATTACTTTCACCTTGCCAGACGTTTTAATACCAAATGAAATAATTCAGACTGACGTTCCTAGTGTTGAGATATTGACTGAAGTTAGCGTGCCTAACTTTAATCAAGGCGTTGACTCATCAGAAAACATAGTTGTTAATCCAGTTGAAACAACTGCCAACGATTTAATAGAAGTCAGTCATGACGATTATGAAGTTAAATTAGTCACTGAAGGTAAGGCTTATAGCAGTACAGCAATTAATGCTGATGATAGCAATATAGATTTGAACAAAGCGCAGGTTGATCAAGAGCTTCTCACCATGTTCATCGAAGAAGCGCGCGAAATTCTGCCTGAAATCGGGTCGGAATTGCGCGCTTGGCGTGCCAACCCCAAACAATCAGAACATCCAGATGCGTTACAGCGTGCTTTGCACACGTTAAAAGGCAGTGCGCGCATGGCAGGTCAATCTGGCTTGGGCGATGCTGTGCATGAGATGGAAGATTTGGTGATTCGCTCACTCAAACGTAAAACGGTCGAGATTGATTTTGACAATATGTTTGTCGATTTAGACAAAATCGGTAGTTATTTTGAAGAGGCACTAGAAAGTACGCCAGCCGAAACAATCAATGCAATTAAGCAGCAAGATGCGCCGCCATCAGGCCGTGTAACGGATCGTAAAGCGCAATTTTTGCGTATGCGCGCAGATACTCTGGACCGATTGATTAACGATGCGGGTGAGATTTCAATCACGCGTTCGCGCATGGATAGAGAGATTAGCGGCGTTAAACAATCTTCAAACGATTTAACTGAGAGCGTGACACGTTTACGTAATTATTTACGTGAATTGGAAATCGAAGCGGAAACACAGCTGCAATCTCGTTTGAATATTTTGCAGGAATCGAATGAGAATTTTGACCCGTTAGAGTTTGACCGATTTACACGCCTGCAAGAATTAACACGCATGATTGCTGAGAGCGTGAACGATGTGGCGACCATTCAGCATGGTTTGTTATCGCATTTAGGCCAATCTGAAGCGGCATTGCAACAGCAAAACCGTATGAACCGTGATTTACAACAAACGCTGCTAGGTGTACGAATGTTGCCATTCCAGCAAATTGCAGAGCGTTTACAGCGTATCGTGCGGCAAACGGCACGTGAGCTTAAAAAGTCGGCAGATTTAGTGATTGTTGGCGAAACGACAGAAATCGATCGTAGCGTGTTGGATAAATTGGGTGCGCCATTAGAGCATTTACTGCGTAACGCCGTCGCGCATGGATTAGAGTCGCCAGCGGAACGCAAAAAACAAGGCAAAGCGCCAATTGGCAAGATTGAGCTGAAAATACGCCAAGAGAACGATGAAATTCATATTACTGTTACCGATGATGGCGCAGGTATAAACTTGCAGCGCGTAAAAGAAAAAGCCATTAAAAATAAACTGATCGATGAAGCTGCTGAAATGACAGAACAGTCATTGATGTCGATTATTTTTGAATCAGGCTTTTCAACGGCAGATAAAGTGTCGCAAATTTCTGGTCGAGGTGTTGGCTTAGATGTGGTGCGCAATGATATTAGCGGCTTGGGCGGACGTGTTGATTTAAATAGCGAGTTTGGTAAAGGTACGGTATTTAACGTGCATTTACCTGTCACGTTAACAGTGGCGCAGGTACTTGCTGTGCGCTCAGGTGATTTGATTTATGCGTTGCCAGTCGGCATGATTGAGCAAGCGCAGAAAATCAAGCGTCAAGATTTAGTTAACGCCTACAGCACAGGCGAAATCAACTGGGCGGGCAAACAATATCCGATTCATTATTTATCTAAATTATTAGACCACGAAGAGCATCAGCCAGAAGACTATAATTATTCTTCTGTATTATTGCTACGCAGCGGTTCGTATAACATTGCGCTGCATATTGATGAGGTGATTGGCAATCAAGAGGCGGTGATGAAGCCGATTGGCGCGCAACTAGCACGTGTACCAGGCATTGTTGGCGCGACAGTTGCGGGTGACGGTAAGATCATGTTGATTATTAATCCAGTGCAACTGGCTAATCGTGAAATATTAGCGGTCGGCAGTGTAGTGGTTAAAGCGGCCAAAAAAGCCGCTAAAGTAATCAATAAACCGCGCGCTTTGGTAGTGGATGATTCACTGACGATGCGCAAGGTGTTAGGTCGGTTGCTTGAGCGCGAAGGTTTTGAAGTGCTGATAGCGAAAGATGGTATGGATGCTATGCAAGTATTGCAACAATCGACACCAGATATTATTTTAACTGACATCGAAATGCCGCGTATGGACGGTTTTGGTTTGGCACGAAATATTCGAGATGATGCGCGTACCGCAAAAACACCGTTGATTATGATTAGCTCACGTACAGCAGATAAACATCAGAATTTGGCGAAAGAAATTGGCGTGGATGCTTTCTTTGGTAAGCCTGTGCAAGATGAGGAATTAATGAGTAAGGTCAATGAGTTGCTGACTAAAAAGCGAACTAAACACTAATTTAACAGCTTAGTTAACACGTAAAAACCGCTAGACTTTTAATTAAGTCTAGCGGTTTTTTGCATTTATTTAAGTCAATATTTTCAACATATGTTTTGTGATACTGATGCAGGTGCGGGTAAAATAGCGCAATGCAAAACGAAGTCAATATTCAATCAGACGCTATACAAATAGACACGGCACAAATGTCAGGCCCACGATTTGTACATTTGCGTTGCCATAGCGAGTATTCAATTGTAGATGGTACAGTACGCATTGATGATTATATTCAAGCCGCCAGTGCTGACGCCATGCCAGCAGTGGCTTTAACCGATTTAAGTAATTTATTTGGTGCAATCAAGTTTTACAAAGCAGCACGTGGTCGCGGCATTAAACCCATTTTAGGCTGCGATATTTGGCTAGAAAATGCTAAAAATCGTGATCAAGCACATCGCTTATTATTGTTGGTGCAAAATGCAGTCGGTTATCGTCAATTATGTGGATTATTAAGTCGCGCATTTCTTGAAAATCAGTATCGCGGGCGCGCCGAAATCAAGCAAGAATGGTTGCTGAATACAGAAGGTTTGTTGCTGATTTCTGGCAGCGTGCAAAGTGATATTGGCGCCGCATTCAGTGCGGGCAATAACGCGCATGCCGCGCAATTAACGAACACTTGGTCTGAACTGTTTCCTAATCGCTTTTATCTAGAAATCCAGCGCGTTTCTGAGTCTAAAGATAGTCCTGCGCAAGAATTTTTAATTCAACAAATATTAGATTTAGCCAGTGCTGCTGAGTTACCAGTAATCGCCACACACCCGATACAATTTACTACGCCAGATGATTTTAAAGCACATGAAGCCCGAACCTGCATTGCAGAAGGCTATATGTTGGCTGATAAACGTCGACCGAAAAATTTCACTGAGCAACAATATTTCAAATCACAGACAGATATGTGCGCACTGTTTGCGGATATTCCTGAAGCCTTAGCCAATACAGTTGAGGTCGCTAAACGCTGTAATTTGGTGATTGAGCTGGGCAAAAACTATTTACCGAATTTCCCCACGCCAGACCAATCTAGCTTAGATACCTATTTGGTTGCGCAATCGCATATCGGCTTGGCAGCGCGTTTAAACAGTTTATATCCGGATGATGTTAAGCGTGAAGCCAAGCGGGCTGAGTATGCAGATAGGCTTGAATTTGAGTGCAAAATCATCAATCAAATGGGTTTTGCGGGCTACTTTTTAATCGTTGCAGACTTTATCAATTGGGCGAAAAATAATGGCGTACCTGTTGGACCAGGCAGGGGTTCTGGTGCTGGCTCTCTAGTTGCGTACAGTTTGAACATTACCGATTTAGATCCGTTGCAATATAATTTGCTGTTTGAACGTTTTTTAAATCCAGATCGTGTTTCCATGCCTGACTTCGATATCGACTTCTGCATGGATGGACGTGATCGCGTGATTGATTACGTGAAGCAAAAATATGGCTTAGATGCGGTATCGCAAATTGCCACCTTCGGTACCATGGCGGCTAAAGCCGTGATTCGCGATGTTGGCCGCGTGCTCGATCTGCCATTTAATTTTGTGGATGGCATTGCGAAATTAATCCCACTGGAATTAGGCATTACGCTAAGCAGCGCCTTAGAAAAAGAACCGCAATTACAAGAGCGCCGCGAAAAAGAAGAAGAAGTTGCCGAGTTATTAGAGTTAGCATTAAGACTAGAAGGCTTAGTGCGAAATGTCGGCATGCACGCAGGTGGCGTATTGATTAGCCCAAGCAAAATATCCGATTTCTCACCGATTTATTGTCAGCCTGATGGTGGCAGTTTAGTCAGCCAGTATGATAAAGACGATGTAGAAGCAGTCGGCTTGGTTAAGTTTGACTTTTTGGGATTAAGAACGCTGACGATTTTAGAATTGGCGTTAGTCAATGCCAATAAACAGCGAGCTGTTGCGGGTGAGTCGCCACTCAGTTTTGAAACCTTGCCGCTTAACGATAAAGCCAGTTACCAATTACTCAAAACGGCTAATACTACCGCCGTATTCCAGCTGGAATCACGCGGCATGAAAGATATGCTCAAGCAGGCAAAGCCAGATTGCTTTGAAGATATTATTGCGCTGGTAGCATTGTATCGTCCTGGCCCGATGGATTTGATACCGGATTTTTGCCGCCGTAAACATGGCCAGCAGCGCGTGGAATATCCGCATCCAGCCACAGAATCTATTCTTAAAGAAACTTACGGCATCGCGGTTTATCAAGAGCAGGTGATGCAAATTGCGCAAGTGGTGGCAGGTTACAGCTTGGGTGGTGCGGATTTGCTGCGTCGCGCCATGGGTAAGAAGAAAAAAGAGGAAATGGATGCGCAGCGCGCCATTTTTGTAGAAGGTTCGCTTAAAAATGGCCTTAACGAAAAGCAGGCGACTGAATTATTTGATTTGCTAGAAAAGTTTGCTGGATATGGTTTTAATAAATCGCATGCAGCGGCTTATGCTTTAGTGGCTTATCACACCGCCTATTTAAAAGCGCATTATCCGGCTGCATTTTTGGCCGCGACCATGTCTGCAGATATGAATAACACCGATAATATTCATAGCTTCTTTGATGATTGCGCGCCGAATAAAGTCGAAGTGTTGGCGCCTGATATCAATCAAAGTGGCTACCGATTCTTACCAATAAACAACAGCCAAATGTTGTATGGTTTAGGCGCGGTAAAAGGCACGGGCTTAGCTGCGATTGAGCTGATTATGGCTTCGCGAGAAGCGAGTGGGCCGTTTAAAAGTTTATTCGATTTTTGTAACCGATTAGATTTACGTAAAGTGAATCGACGCGTGATTGAGTCGCTTATTCGTGTTGGTGCATTTGACAAATTAGAGCCGAACCGCGCCGCGTTGTTGGCAGCTGTTAGCATGGCGATTGCCGCAGCAGAGCAAAATAATAGCAATGCAGGGCAAGATAATCTATTCGGTGATGTATCCGAGACCAAACACGATTTGCCAAACGTAGCAGCTTGGTCACCACAACAAGCGTTGATTGAAGAAAAAGCCGCCTTGGGTTTTTATTTAAGTGGGCATCCATTTTTAAACGCCAAGCAAGATGTCAGTCAATTTGTGCGTGGTTCGTTGGCAGACTTAACACCTCAAGAACAGCCAAAACTGATGGCGGGCATTGTTGTGGGCGTGCGCATCCGTATGACGCAGCGCGGTAAAATGGCGATTGTGACGATTGATGATGCGATATCGCGTGTGGATGTGGTTGTCGGTAGCGAAATGCTCAATCAATCTGCGCAATTAATTAAAGAAGATGCCTTGCTGATTATAGAAGGGCGCGTGAGCCATGATGATTTTTCAGGCGGAATACGGGTTAATGCGCGTAAATTGTATGATTTAGCCTCTGCGCGCAGCCAATATGCCAGCATGTTAAAGATTTCGTGTAATGGTCAATCAGATGCGGCAAAGTTGACGGCGATATTAAATCCTTATCGCAGAAAAGCAGCAGAAACCGATAAAAAATTGTGCCCGATTAAGATTGAATATCACAATACGCAAGGCCAAGCCAGTATGATGCTGGGTGATGCATGGCGTGTAGAGCTGCATGACGAATTATTGCAAAATCTGACCGCATGGTTATCCAAAGAAAATGTTAAAATCTTATATAATTAAACCGTTTGCCATTGTTAAGTAATATAAATCTGCTGGGTAATATAAATTCATGACATTAAGACGCGCGACAGATACAAAAATAAGCTATTTAGATTTTGAGCAACCGATTGCAGAGCTTGAGAGGCGTATTGATGCGCTACAAGTGTCGCACGATGAGCATGACGCTTTGGATATATCAAAAGAGCTAGACCAGTTAGAAAAAAAACAAAAAAAGCTACTGCAAGAAACCTATCAAAATTTAAGCGCTTGGCAAATTTCGCAAGTGGCACGCCATCCGCAAAGACCTTACACGCTGGATTATATTCGTGAGATATTTACCGATTTTGAAGAATTACATGGTGATCGTGCTTATGCAGATGACCCAGCGATTGTTGGCGGATTAGGTCGATTTGAAGGTATTCCAGTGGTCGTTATCGGTCATCAAAAAGGCCGTGATGTAAAAGAACGCCAATACCGCAATTTTGGTATGCCGCGACCTGAAGGCTATCGTAAAGCATTGCGCTTATATCGTTTGGCAGAGAAATTTAATTTGCCGATTATCACGCTAATTGATACGCCGGGTGCTTATCCAGGTATTGGTGCGGAAGAGCGTGGACAGAGTGAGGCGATTGCTAAAAATCTATATGTGATGGCTGAACTTAAAACGCCTATTATCGGTGTGATTATTGGTGAAGGCGGCTCTGGCGGCGCATTGGCTTTGGGCGTTGTTGATCATTTGCTGATGTTGCAATATTCGACTTACTCTGTGATTTCACCTGAAGGTTGCGCTTCTATCTTATGGAAAAGCGCCAGCAAAGCGCCTGAAGCAGCAGAAACACTAGCCATTACTGCCGATAGGTTAAAGTCGCTAGGCTTGGTTGATACTATCATCAGTGAGCCATTAGGCGGCGCGCATCGTGATATTCCTTTAGTGATGCAATCATTGCGTAAAACGCTTAAAGATCAATTGCTTGCATTGCAGAAAAAAGATACCGAACAGCTATTAACGGCACGCTATGCCCGTTTGATGAGTTATGGAAAATTTAAAGAAACAACGCCAAAATAAAAAAATAAATGCAGGCGACAATCTATTGTCGCAGCAAGTCAGTACTTTTTTAAGCGAAGTTTTTTCTGTCCAAAATGCGGTTAAACCCACACTCACTCTTGCATTAAGTGGCGGGCTTGATTCGTGTGTGTTGCTGCATGTTTTAGCGACTATTCGCCAAAGTGCGGGCTTTCATCTCACTGCACATCATGTGCATCATGGCTTAAGTATTAACGCAAATAATTGGGCAGATTTTTGCCAAACAATTTGCAATCAACTGAATATCCTACTGACTATTTCAACAGTCAATATTAATCCCAATAGCAGTTTAGGCATTGAAGCCGCGGCTAGAAAAGCGCGTTATTCAGTGTTGATGAGCAAAAGTACGGGCTTTATCTGCACTGCGCATCATCAAGATGATCAAGCGGAAACCTTGCTTTTGCAGTTAGCACGAGGTGCAGGTGTCAAAGGCTTAGCTGCGATGGCGCCAATTGATACCAAAAGAAAATTGCTTCGCCCTTTATTGAATATTTCCAGAGCAAATTTAGAACATTATGCCAAACTACATCAGCTTGTTTGGGTGGATGATGAAAGTAATTTGAATCAACAGTTTGATCGCAATTTTATGCGGCATTCGGTTTTGCCCGCCTTGCAGCAACAATATCCCACAATCAAACAAAGTTTAGCGCGTACAGCAGCACATTTAGCCGAAGCGAACAGTTTGTTAGATGTTTTGGCAGAACAGGATGCAAAGGCATGTTTTACCAATAATCAGGTAATTACACAGCTATTTCTGCCGCCATTAATCAGCTTAAGTCAGCCTAGAATCAACAATGTATTACGTTGGTGGCTAGCACAAAGCCATGTGCGGATGCCGAGTACTAGCCAGTTGCAACAGATTACTGAGCAATTATTACAGGCTAAATCGGATGCTGCGATTCATATAAAAATAACGCAGGAAAATGCTGATTTTGACGATGAAAATCCTGCTAAGTTAACACTCAAAAGGTATCAAAATCGTGCTTATTTGATAGCAGAAACTGTCGATAATTTGTTCCTTGATATCACTTGGAAAAATGAGCCTGTCGTCCATTTGCCGAATCAAAATACGTTAACTTTCACCCAAAAAATGGGTGAGGGTTTTGCAATAAAGTATTTAGATAATAAGCAGTTAGTGATTAAAAATCGAGTTGGTGGCGAGCGCTTTAAGCCAGATTTAAATCGCCCGAGCCGTAGTTTAAAAGTGCTGTTGCAAATGTCTTGCGTGCCACCGTGGCAACGTGAGCAACTGCCACTTATTTATATGGATGAAACTTTAGTGATGATTCCAAATGTTGACGCAGAAACTAGTCCACAAACCAACTTGGTTGATGCTAAGTTTAAAGCTGCATCTGATGAAATGGGCTTGCTCGTGAGTTTGCATATAAACAAGTGATTTGACTCACAAAATAGTTAACCATTTTTACGGGTTAAGTTTTATTTAATATGCTAAGTATTTGTATTTAAATATTTTATTTTAGTAACTTTTTAAGCTGCGGCCAAACATTTTCTAATAACTTAGTTTGCGCTACAGCTTTAGGATGCAAGCCATCGTCTTGAACTAGGCTTGGATTTCCTGCAACGCCATCCAGAAAAAACGGCACTAAATTCAAGCCATATTTTTGGGCTAAATCAGCGTAAGTGTCGCTGAATTGTTGGGTGTATTGAATGCCATAGTTAGGTGGAATTCTCATGCCGAGCAACATGACTTCTGCTTTGGCGACTTTGGCTTGGTTAATCATGTTATTCAGATTGCTGTGCATTTCTTTGACACTTAAACCGCGCAAACCGTCATTTGCACCCAGTTCAATGACAACGATATTCGGTTTATGCGTTGCTAACATGGCTTTAAAGCGCCCTAAACCGCCACTAGTGGTTTCGCCACTGATGCTGGTATTAACCACTTTATAATCAAAGTTTTCTTGTTTAAGCTTGTTTTGCAGCAGTGTGACCCAACCTTCATTTTGTTGGATGCCATAAGCTGCGGATAAGCTATCGCCAAAAACGACGATTGTTTGCGCTGCTTGCGCGTTAGTTGCAACCAAACTCAGCACAATCAGACTAAAGGTTAGATTTATAATCTTAAGAAAACTTAAACTTGAGTTTTTAAATTTAGTAATGCCAGCATAAAAACCAAATAAACGAGAACGCATACATGTTACTTTCTAATGAGCCTAGCCCAAATAATATCCATCAATTATCAGTGAATGAAACTGCAACGAATCAACCCACAACGTATCAAGCTACAAAGCCGTCTACACCTGCTATTTTAGCCACTAATCTATGCAAAAGCGTGGGCGATACTGACAATAAAATCAACATTCTTTCACAATTACAGTTACAGGTTGCGCTTGGTGAGAGTGTGGCGATTGTGGGTAGTTCCGGCTCTGGTAAATCTACACTACTTGGCTTGCTTGCAGGATTAGATCAGCCAACCAGTGGCAGCGTGACAGTAAAAGGCGCGGCATTTAGTGACTTGGATGAAGATGCGCGCGCTGCTATTCGTGGCAAACATATGGGCTTTGTGTTCCAGTCATTTCAATTATTGCCAACCATGACGGCGTTAGAAAATGTGATGTTGCCGATGCAATTGGCGAATCAAGACAATGCCAAAAAAGTGGCGATTGCCACGCTTGAAAAAGTGGGCTTAGGTGCAAGGTTAACGCATTATCCCAAGCAACTTTCTGGCGGCGAGCAACAACGTGTCGCGATTGCACGTGCCTTTGCGTCGCAACCGGCTATCTTATTTGCCGATGAACCAACAGGCAATCTAGATCTAGCGACGGGCGAACGCATTATTGAGCTGCTATTTGATTTGAATCAAGCGGCTGGCACCACGCTTATTTTAGTCACGCATGATATGAAATTGGCTAAACGCTGCCAACGCTCATTAACATTGAATAATGGCCGATTGAGTGAATCGTTATGATTGCAAAACTCGCTTGGCAGCAATTATTTTCGCAGTGGAAATCGGGCGATTTACGCGTGATGTTGTTGGCTTTGGTGCTGGCAGTCACTTCAATCACCGCCGTTAATTTCTTTATTAATCGCATCGCGCTGCATCTTAATGCACAAGGCGGCTTGCTTTTGGGCGGCGATTTAGTGGTTATTTCCGACCACGCGATTCCACAATCCTACTACGATTTAGCCAAGCAATATGGCTTGAAAAGTACGACTACCTTAGAGTTTCCTAGCATGGTGATCAAAGGCGAGCGTAACCAGCTAGCTGAAATCAAAGCTTTATCGGATGGCTTTCCGCTGCGTGGCGATTTTGGCGTGCAGCTAAGCAGCAATCAAACACCAACTAGCGTGCAAAACACGCCGAATAAAGGCGAAGTTTGGGTAGAGCCGCGTTTGGTGAATACCTTAAAGCTCGCGATTGGTGACAGCATTGAATTAGGTGCAGCACGATTTAAAATTGCGGGAATTTTAACGCGTGAACCATCACGCGGCGGCGATATGTTTAGTTTTGCGCCGCGTTTAATGATGCACGCAGACGACATTTCTGCAACGCAATTAGTGCAGTTCGGCAGCCGACTTAAATATCAACTACTAGTGGCAGGCGCGGCAGATAAAGTGGCGCAATTTTCCAGTGAAGTTACGCCAAAATTGCAACGTGGTGAGCGGGTTGAAGACGTTAAAACCGCACGTCCAGAGATCAAAAGCGCTTTAGATAAAGCGGAGACTTTTTTAAGCTTAAGTGCATTTGCCAGTGTGATTTTATCTATTGTCGCTATGCTGCTGGCCAGCATTCCCTTTATTGCGCGCAGCACAGATACCGCTGCTTTGATGCGCTGTTTTGGCGCCAGCAAAGCCAATATACAAAAGTTAATGCTGTTACAAAGCGCGTTTTTGGCCTTAATCGGCGGTTTGTTGGGTTGCTTGCTGGGTTATATCCTGCAATATGGCTTGGCATATATTGCCGGTAGATTGTTTTTAGAAACATTGCCCTCGCCAAACGTCATGCCGATTTTCATGGGCTTGATTCTGGCATTTGCGATTTTATTTAGCATTATGTTGCCGCATATTCACGCCTTAAAAAATGTGCCTATCATGCGTATTTTAAGACACGATTTTTCAGAGCAATCTGTTTCGGTTTGGTTGAAATATGCCCCAATCGCCATTGTGATGGTCTTGCTGATGTTTGTGTTGGCTAAGACTTTGCAACTGGCTTTTGTATTTTTAGCAGGCATTTTAGGTATTTGTTTGGTCGCTGGTTTATTGGCTTATGGCTTGGCTAAGATGCTCAAAAAAATCAGCCAGCAAGCCACTGATTATTCGAATAAAAATTATGCCATTAATCTTGGATTCGCCAATTTAAACAGACGGTTAGGTTTATCAATCGCGCAGATTATCGGCTTTAGTTTGGGCGCAATGGTGTTGATGTTATTAGTAATGATTAAAACTGATTTGATGCAATCATGGCGCGCTTCGTTGCCTGTCGATGCACCAAATCGCTTTATTATTAATATTCAGCCAGAACAAGTGGCATCTACAGAAGCGTTTTTACAAACGATTGGCGTTGCTAAACCGCAAGTATTTCCGATGATTCGCGGCAGGTTAATGGCTATTAATGATCAAGCTGTTGCGCCTAATTCTTATAATGATGAACGTGCCAAACGCCTTTCTTCGCGCGAGTTTAATTTATCTAGCGCAGCACAAATGCAAACGGATAATAAATTATTGCAAGGTCGTTGGTGGCAAGCGAATGAAGCGGATAAGCCGTTTTTATCCATAGAAGAAGATATCGCATCTGCACTGAACATTAAGCTTGGCGATGCGTTAACTTACGATATCGCAGGCAGCAAAATCACATTGACGGTCACCAGCATTCGCAAAGTGGAGTGGGATAGTATGCGCGCCAACTTTTTCGCCGTGACGCCAGCGGATACGCTTAAAAACTTCCCCACAAGTTATATGACCGCGTTTTATTTGCCTAAAAATCAAGATAATGCGCTTAACCAAATGGTGCAAAAATTTCCTAATTTTACGGTGATCGATGTGGCAAACTTAATGAATCAAGTGCGCGATATTATGAATAAATTAGCGCTGGCGATTGGTTTTGTCTTTATGTTTTGTTTAGTGGCAGGTTTGGTGGTTTTATATGCCGCGCTAATAGCCACACTAGATGCGCGTTTGCAGGAATCTGCATTGTTGCGCGTGTTAGGTGCATCGCGCGCACAAACCACGATTGCAACATTGACGGAGTTTGCCAGTATTGGCATGGTCGCGGCAAGCGTCGCCATTATCATGGCAACGGGGCTCAGTTATTACTTAAGTCGATTCGTGCTGGATATTCCTTACCAATTTAATGTAGTGCTAGCTTTCGGCGTATTTTTGCTGACGCTTATATTAATACCTCTTGCCGCTTGGCTAGTTATTCGACGTTATCTAAACATCCCACCTAAGCAATTACTTAACAGTATTTAACTCGATATTTGTAATTACGTTATTGGCTGTATACAACCAACATTGGTGGTTGTATACAGCCAATACAACCATCTATAATAGCCTTTTATTTGAACGCTTAAATTTCATTGTTGATTTAATTGAGCTTTTTAAAATTAAAGGTTTTGGAATGGATTTTGCATATACAAGCGAGTTGTATATTTAATCCTAGGGAGTCAACATGCAAGGCGAGCTTAAAACTAAAATGAAACCGCAAACCAAATTACAAACCAAGCCAAACTTAACTCTTATTTCTATGCTGATTTCCTGTGCGTTGCCACAATTGGCACAAGCAGAAGACGCAACAAATGTGAGCGTAGAAAAAATTGAAGTGATGTCTACAACACCTTTAAAAGGTATTGGCTTACCACTTTATAAAATCCCAGCGAACATTCAGTTCGCATCGCCCAAAGCAATCAATGACCAAACTGGCGTTTCAATTGCTGATTACATGAATGCCAATATGCAAGGTGTTTCTGTTACCGAAATGGGCGGCAACCCTTGGCAGCCTGAAATTAACTTCCGTGGCTACTCATCATCACCGTTATTAGGCAATGCACAAGGCCTTTCTACTTATATCGATGGCGTGCGCGTCAATGAGCCGTTTGGCGATGTGACACTCTGGGACAAAATTCCTAGTTTTGCTATCGGCAATATGCAAATGATTCCTGGATCCAATCCATTGTTTGGTTTAAATACTTTAGGCGGCGCTATTGTTGTTCAAACCAAAAGTGGCCGCGATAACCAAGGCGCTGCAGTTGAATACGAGGCTGGTTCATGGGGTCGTCAACGTGCGTTAATTGAATACGGTGGCGTTTCAGAGGATGGTTCTGTCGATTATCTATTCGGCTATCAACATACTACTGAGAATGGTTGGAGAGATTATTCACCATCACATGTGAATCAGTTATTTGGTAAAACAGGCTGGCAAAATGAATCTACCAAGTTAGATCTTACCTATATTGGTACAGATAATAATTTAATTGGTAATGGCTTTACACCTGAAATTCTGTTGAGTGGCAAACGTGACCAGATTCATACGCGCCCAGACTTTACTAATAACTACTCTCACTTTTTAGCGTTAAATGGTTCACATTTCTTTAATGAAGAGACGATGTTCTCAGGTAATGTGTATTATAAAAAATCAAACCGTCACACTAAAAACGGTGATGCGTGGGAAGGTGACAATGAAGATGGAGGCCTAGCAGCGCTGTATCCTGACTATGCTGGTGAGTTCGACGATGAAGAATATCTTGGTGCTGTCATGAACACGACCAAGACCACTCAAGACACATACGGTTTGACTGGTCAATTGAGCTTTGACCAGGATTGGATGAGTAAAAAGAATCAATTTGTCGTTGGCGCAGGTTACGACTATTCACTCATTCGATTTAAACAATCAGAGCACATCAATGTGGCTGGTGAAGAAGATGACGTGTTTGATGATGGTCTAGGCGGAAATGTATGGACACCGTCAAGAGCACCAATCATAGGTGGCGCTGAATTTGAAGATGGCGCCGGCTTGCTTCCCAAACGTCAAAACGTTGGTTTAACCGGTAAACAATACACTGCTCGTATCTTTGCAACAGACACATTATCGTTAAATGATCAATGGCATTTGAATGCAGGCGCAAGCTGGAATTTCACGCGTATCGATAACACGGATACATTACGTGGCCCAAAAACTGATACAAACCCTAATAGTTTGACAGCGAGAGATAGCTACACACGCTTAAATCCAACCATCGGTTTAACGCACACGCCATCTAAAGACTTAACTTTCTATACCTCTTATAGTGAATCGAGTCGTGCGCCAACTGCAATTGAATTAGGCTGTTCGAATCCAGATGCACCTTGTCTATTGCCAGCAGCAATGGCAGATGATCCTCCACTTAACCAAGTGGTTGCTAAAACCTATGAGTTTGGTGGTCGTGGCAAATTAACTGACGCTATCAGCTGGAATGCTGGCATTTACCATGCCGTGAATCACGACGACATTCAGTTCACTGCATCAAACCAATTATCCGGTGCAGGTTATTACAGAAACATTGGTAGAACAAAACGTCAAGGGCTGGATTTTGGTTTGAACGGTAATTTAGAAAAATTCAAATGGGGTGCGTCATATAGTTATGTAAGAGCTACTTATGACACAGATGTTGAATTTGCTAATCAGTCAAACTCATCTAGCGATGATGGTATTTATACTGCGACTAAAGGTGATTATTTACCAACTATTCCTAAACACCAGATCAAATTACGCGGCCAATATGCAGTCACTCCTGCATGGACAGTCGGTGCGAACGTAATCGGTTATGCAAGCCAATATGTGTGGGGGAATGAAAACAATAAACACAAAGCAAACTCTGCTAATTGTAATGATGGTGAAGATTGCGCAACCGGTAAAGGCAAAATCAGCGGTTACTTTGTTGTTAACTTGGATACTCAATACAACATTGGTAATGGCTGGAAAGCATTTGCTAAAGCAACCAATATTTTTGACCGCGATTACTATATTAGCGGACGCCTCGCTGAAACCGCATTCAACTCTGCCGGCGTATTCGGTGAAGAGTCCAGAATGTTAGGTTTGTTGCCAGGTGCTCCACGTGCTGCATGGTTGGGCTTCCGCTATGAGTTCGCTAAACCAAAAAAATAGTTGCTGTAATTTAATGATTAACGCAGGAGTTTAATTGCTAGCACAACACACTCAGCCGAAACCCGCTAATGCAGATTCTGAGCATTTAGAACAATCCACACATTTCAGTCAATCAAAAAAAATATTGATTGTTGAAGATGAGGTTCTGTTTGCACGCGCGGTACAAAAGCGTTTGCAAAAAGCGGGTTTTGAGTGTGAACATGTTGAAAGCTTGGCTGACGCGCGCGCAATCATTAAGCAGTTCAACGCTGATCTTGTGTTGTTGGATATGCGTTTGCCAGATGGCAACGGCTTAGATTTACTGAGTGAGTTCGTTGCTAAAAACATGACAACCATTGTGATGACCGCTTACGGCGAAGTGAGTGATGCCGTAAATGCAATGAAATTGGGCGCGAATGATTATTTAAAAAAGCCGATAGATTTAGAAGAGCTATTATTAATTGTTCAAAAAAACGAAAAAACATCAGCATTACAAACGAGTCTAGATTATGCGCGGCAACGTAATGCGCATTCTAGCGACGGTATAACATTAATTGGCGATAGTCCTGCTACGCAAAGCATTCATATGCAAATTGCGCGTATTGCGCAGTTGGGGCATTTGGGTGATTCAATCGCGCCAACTGTGTTGATTACAGGTGAAACGGGCACGGGTAAAGATGTCGCCGCCCGTTTGCTACATGCTTCCGGTAGTAATAGTGAAAAGCCTTTTGTGCATGTTGATTGCGCTTCTTTGCCTAATGAGCTGATTGAAAGTGAATTGTTCGGTCACGAAAAAGGTGCGTTTACCAATGCGGTCACTTCAAGGCCTGGTTTAATTGAAGCAGCAGAAGACGGTACGCTATTTTTGGACGAGATTGGCGAATTGCCTCTGGCCTTGCAAGCAAAGCTATTAAGCGTGTTAGAGCGTCGCCGTGTAAGACGTTTAGGTTCAACCAAAGAGCGTATTGTGCCGGCGCGTATTGTCGCGGCAACTAATCGTAATTTGCATGAAATGTCGCAGGCAGGACGTTTTCGCTCAGATTTATATTATCGATTAAATGTGATGACAATCTCACTGGCGCCGTTGCGAGAGCGTGGCGGAGACATATTGCAACTTGCCAAACATTTTATGCAGTTAACTGAAAAACGCTATGGATTGACTAAACATCAGTTTAGTCAATCTGCTGTCGATGCGATGCAGACTTATAAATGGCCTGGCAACGTACGTGAATTACGTCACCAAATTAGCCGTGCAGTATTGTTAAGTAGCCAAGCACAGATTAGTGCCAGCGATTTAAATCTAAATGACAGTAAAAATAAAGTCGCTAACGACAGTAGTAAGCAATCTCAAGTAACTTTGGACGCAGCCGAAAAAACCATGCTGTTAAAAGCGCTAGAATCTGCACATAACAATGTATCTGAAGCCGCGCGCCAATTAGGTATTACGCGTATGACCATGCGTTATCGTATGGATAAACACGGTATTAGTTTTTAATTACTGCTATTAGTTAATTGACCTTAGTTAACCATTACTTAACCCTCAAATTACCTCAAGTTTTTCACTCTTAATCTGCGCTTAGTAAATCGTTAAGCGTACGACTTCTATATTGCCGCATGGTATTATTCTAATCATTTTTCAATCTGTAGAAATAGATACAAACGCATGGGCAAAATTTTATGAAACTAGGCACTCCTCTTACATCCTCAGCAACCAAAGTGATGTTGCTGGGTAGCGGCGAACTTGGCAAAGAAGTGATTATTGCATTGCAACGTTTTGGCGTAGAAGTCATTGCAGTCGATCGTTACGCCAATGCGCCTGGCCATCAAGTTGCACATCGCGCTTACACCATCGATATGACAGATGCTGCCGCACTTAAAGCATTGATTAAAAAAGAGAGTCCACATTTTATCGTGCCAGAGATCGAAGCATTGAACACAGATGCCTTGGCTGATATTGAAAATGAAGGCTCAGCGACAGTTATACCAACAGTCAAAGCTGTGCAATTAACCATGAACCGTGAAGGTATTCGTCGCTTAGCGGCTGAAGAGTTGCAATTACCGGTATCACCTTATGCGTTTGCGCGCAGCGAAACCGAATTACAAGCCGCGATTGATGGCAAAAGTAACATAAGCAAAACCGCTATTGGCTACCCGTGCTTTATTAAGCCGACTATGTCCTCCAGTGGCAAAGGCCAATCGCGCATCACGCAAGCCAGTGAGGTAAAAGCCGCTTGGGATTATGCCGCAACTGGCGGGCGTGTGAATCAAGGTGTGGTGATTGTAGAAGGTCAAATTGACTTTGATTATGAAATTACCTTGTTAACGGTACGTGCAAAAAACGCATCGGGCGAAACGCAAACTTATTTCTGCGAGCCGATTGGCCATGTGCAAAAAAATGGTGATTATATTGAAAGTTGGCAACCACAGAAAATGACTACCAATGCGCTTAAATCGGCACAACATATCGCTAAAACGATTACGGATAGCTTGGGCGGACTTGGACTGTTCGGCGTAGAGCTATTTGTTAAAGATGACCAAGTTTGGTTCAGCGAAGTGAGTCCACGTCCGCATGACACTGGCATGGTCACGATGTGTTCACAACGATTAAGCGAGTTTGAATTACACGCGCGCGCCATTTTAGGTTTACCTGTCGATGTGAGCATGAAAGAAGCGGGCGCCAGCGCGGTTATTTATGGCGGTGTTGATAGCGTTAACTTGCAATATGATGGGCTAGAAGCTGCTTTAAACGTACCTGGGAGCGATGTTCGCTTATTCGGCAAGCCAGAATCCTTTGCACGCCGCCGAATGGGTGTAGCGTTGGCAGTCGGTAAAGATACAGATGAAGCTAGAACACGTGCAAAATTAGCGGCCAGCTTGGTAAAGCCAAGCGCTGCGAAAGCATAATTATCTGAAACCAAATTATCTCAACACGAATATTTCACCCAAGTATTTCAAGCCAGTATTTCGGCCAAGTAAAAGACTTTAAATTATATGTTAGACAAAATACAAGAAGCTGGCAGCAGTAAATCGACGTTTTATACCTTATTGGGCGGCGAACAGGGCGGCACAGCTGCGGTTCGCCAGTTAGTCGATACGTTTTATGACGTGATGGATAGCGACCCTAAAGCAGCGACAATTCGTGCCATGCATCCAGCCGAATTAACTGGTTCGCGTGAAAAATTATTTATGTTTTTAACCGGCTGGACAGGTGGGCCACAACTATACATAGAGCGCTACGGCAATCCATTTCTGCGCCGTAGACACTTACCGTTTAGTATCGGCGAAAATGAACGTGACCAATGGATGTATTGCATGATAAAGGCCATGCAAACATTAAAAATGGATGAATTGTTAATGCAAAAATTAGCTGAACAATTGTACGGCGTGGCAGATTTTATGCGTAATCGTGAGGCTTAATAAACGCTTCAAAAAGTTTAATCCACAATAAAAATCAAAACACTGTGAATCCATAATTATTGCTGAATAAATACAGCAATTAGTGTGTTAATGCACTGAAAACATTGAAAATTAGCTAACAGACAATCTTACTGCTATAGTCATTAAAAATAACGGTTAATGTCAGGGGTTTCGCTTGGCTAATAGCAGATTTCCTAAAAACAGACTCTCAAAAAAAGCTGCTGGCTTTTTGAGCTTGTTTTTTTTCATACTGTTGCCCGTTTTGGTTTATTCACAGCCGGCTTATTCACAGTCGGTTTATTCACCACAAGTAGCCGATTTAAATCGCATCAGTGATTTATCACAATCCCCGTTTATTTTTGCAGTCATCAGCCAAGCATTTTTGTCTCAAGCGCACTGGTTAATCGCCTATAAACTGGAAGTAACATTAGTCCTGTTTTTTATACTTTCACTTATTTTATTTAGCCTGTGGTGGTTGAATTGGCGCATTAAAACGCAGGTCAAGCAAAAATTTCTAACGCCAAATCAGGGTTTAGAAACACTCTATAAACGCATCTCTTTTCCCACAAAAAGAATTTTGATGATCGGGCTGCTGTTTGTTAGTGGCTTGGTCGTGCTGTATTTACATCTGGTTTTTACCTATCAATATTATGCAGACCAACGCTTTGTGCAATGGGCTAGTGCTGGCTTTTTTGTATTTGTTTTGTATGGCGGTTATCTATTTGGCAACCTTAAACGCAGTCAGCAATTAGAAAAACTGATTAATAAACTGCATGTACAAAATGTCGATAAAAAAATAGCACAAGACAAATTATTGCAAAGTGAGCACCGTTTGCAGCGTCAAAATGCCAGTTTGGCGCATTTAGCCTCTATGCAATTGGGTAATTGGCAAAATCCAGAAGCCATATTTAGAGAAATTGCCGAAGTCTCAGCTGAAGCGTTAGACGTAGAGCGCGTGAGTATATGGCGATTCAGTGACGATTTTAAACAGCTTGAATGTTTAAGCTTGTATGTTAGATCTCAACATTTGCACACAGTATCGCAGCCGTTAATCACCGAACAATTACCTGAGTATTTCAAACATCTTAAACAAAACCGTGTGATTGCCGTGAATGATGTGCGTCATCATGCAGCAACGGCCGAGTTTACCAAGGAGTATTTACAGGACAATCACATTGGCGCCATATTGGATGGCACTATTTGGTTAAATAACGAGATGATTGGTGTGATTTGCCACGAGCATGTGGGCGGGCCACGCGAGTGGACGATCGATGAGCAAAACTTTGTCGGCTCGATTACCGATTTAGCGCGATTGACGATAGAAGCACAAAAACGCCAGCAAGTAGAGGCGGATTTATCGCATCAGCAAAAACATCTGGAAACCATCGTTCAAAAACGCACTGCATCCATTGAAAACAATGCCAAATTATTTCGATTTTTGGTAGAACGCGCGCCAGTCAGTATTTTATATATGAATATTGCCAATGAGATTATTGAAATGAATCCCGAGGCTGAACGTATATCAGGCTATAGCCGAGAATTTGCGATAGGTAAAACTTATCAAGAATTATTTGCGACCAAACAAAATAAACAGCAATTGCTTCAGATAGAAAAACAGATTGCTTATGGAGAGAAAATACAGGGGCAAGAGTTGTCGATTCGTTGCGCAGATGGCAGCACGGCAGATTTAGCTATTTCACGTAGCATGGCGCTTGATGATGACAATAATCCGGTGATTATTTCTATCGGCCAGGACATGAGCAAACAAAGAGCTTTAGAAGTTAACGCTAAAAAACTGCTAGAAAGTGAAAAACGCTACAGTTATGTTGTAGAGCATGCACCTTTACCCATTTTGATTATTGATAATAAAGGCTTGATTATCGAGGCCAATCCAGAAGCAATTTCTGCGGCAGGTTATAACAGAGCGACAATGATTGGTGAAAATTTCATTGAGTTAATCGTTGCAAAAGAATCACGAAAAAAAGCCATAGCCGCTGCGGCGCGCGCCATGAAAGGCGAGGATTTTCGCGCCATTGAGTTGTTGCTGCAAAATGCAGCTGGCGAAAAATATGAATATCAATGCTCAATCGGCGCGGTAGGCGAAAATGTCGGTGACCAAGGGAAATTGGTTGCAATCGCACTAGATATCTCTCAGCAAAAAATCTTGCAAGCAAGCTTGATTAAAGCGCGTGAAGCGGCTGAATCAGCTGATCGAATCAAATCCATGTTTGTGGCTTCTATGTCACACGAGTTACGTACACCATTAAATTCCATTATTGGTTTTTTGGGTGTGGTATTGCAAGGCATGTCGGGCGAGCTGAATTTTAAGCAAAAAGATCAGTTAAGTCGCGCCTATCATTCTGCTAAACATCTGTTATCGCTGATTACCGATGTGATTGATATTTCTAAGATTGAAGCGGGTTTTTTGCAAGTGCATATTGAGCAGTTTGAGTTAATGCCTTTGTTAACTGAAGTTGAGCAAGCGATTGAGCATATTGTGACTGAAAAAAATCTACTGGTGACGATTGATTGTGCTGATGGATTGCAGCTGGAAACAGACCGCAAGCGTTTGTATCAAGTCATCCTTAATGTAGCCAGCAACGCGGTTAAATATACCGTAAAAGGTTCGATATATATTAAAGCACAGTTAGAAAATGATTGGCTGACGATTAGTGTGCAAGACACGGGAATTGGTATCGGTGAAGCGGATTTAGCGCACTTATTTAAACCGTTTGAACGCATTGATTCGCCATTGAAAATCAAAACGTTGGGCACTGGTTTAGGCTTGTACTTAACCCGTAAAATCTTGGCACAGTTGCTCAGCGGAACAGTTCAGGTGCAAAGCGAACTGAATGAAGGCAGTATTTTTACGATTAAAATACCTGCCAAAATTTCAGAAACTGAGCTTGAACAAACGGCTTCTATTTTAGACGAATCACCATCAGGGAAATCCCAATCATGACAGTCGCTTTGATCATAGAAGATAACGAAAATAACCTGGAATTGATTCGATTTATTTTAGAAGAGGCGAACTATAAAACGCGTTTTGCGATGACTGGATTAGAAGGCGTTAAACAGGCAACGACAATTCCGCCAGATTTCATAATTTTAGATATACAATTACCTGATATTAACGGTTTGGAAGTGCTAAAACGCATTAGAGCGCATCCAGCAGGTAAGCAAGTGCCGATTATTGCAATGACTTCTTATGCGATGTCGGGCGACCGTGAAAGACTGTTGGCAGCAGGTTGTACCAGTTATATTGAAAAGCCGATTGATCCAATGTCGGTGATTCAACAAATTGAGCTAGTAATTAACAAACAAAATAAGTATTAACAAAAAATAAACTTAAAAAAACAAAAAAAATAACAAGGTGAGGTGCTGTGTGAAAATTTTAGTTGTAGAAGATGATGAGAACTCTAGGCAGTTATTAGAAACCGTATTAACGGCAAAAGGCTATGAAGTCGCCAGTTTTGATAATGGTTTAAAAGCGTTATCTCATCTACAAACCCAGGATGTCAATCTGATTATTTCAGATATTTTGATGCCAGAAATGGATGGATACGGCTTATGTCGTGCCGTTAAACAAAATCAAAACCTGCAGCATATCCCACTTATTTTTTACACCGCGACTTACACCTCAGAGCAAGACAAAAAATTTGCCTTATCACTTGGCGCAACTAAGTTTTTAATCAAACCTATGTTAATGCCAGAGTTAATGGATATTATCGACGAAGTTTTAAATTCAAATGGGCCAGCAGACTTACCCAGAAGTCGCGGATTATATCGCGGTAGCCCGCTTAAACTGGATAAACAGCATGCAGATCGCGTACGCAGCAAACTAGATCAAAAAATAATTGAGTTGAGTGAAGAAAGAGAAAAACTCATCGCCAGTGAAGCGCGTTTTAGAGATTTTGCCGAAGCCTCTGCAGATTGGTTTTGGGAATCAGATGAGTACTTAAAAATTTTCGCGGTGACTGGCGGGCCAAAAGGCTTAAGTTTTTACAGTCTGACTGATTTGGCAGAAGCTTCTCATAGCCACAGCTCTAACGAAATGCTGAAAACCTTGCAAGGGCATAAACGCTTTTCGGATTATGTCGTGCACTTTACCGATGAAGCTGGAAAATTGGTTTATTTGCGCGTGTCGGGCAAGCCTGTATTTGCAAATAATGGCAATTTTGTTGGTTATCGTGGCGTAGGTCGCGACGTGAGCGAAACGATTGCGCTAAATCGCAAAGTCGAGTTTTTGGCATCGCATGATGAGTTAACTGGTTTGCCGAATCGCAGCATGTTCAGGCAGCGATTGGAACATGCTGTCACAAAAGCGGCGCGTACTGGTAATCAAGTTCTATTACTATTTTTTGATTTAGATCATTTTAAAATGGTCAACGATACGCTTGGTCACGAAGTGGGCGACCAACTATTGATTATGGCGACTAAGCGCATCACAGAACGCGTGCGCGCAACGGATGTGTTATGTAGGCTGGGCGGTGACGAGTTTGTGATGATTATGGAAGGCGCATCGCCGCAAGATGGTCATCGTTTAGTGCGTGACATCATTGCGGCATTTTCCGTCCCGTTTGAGATGCATCAGCAAAAAGTATATAGCACGGTCAGTATAGGCGTCAGCGTTTATCCCGATGACACGACTGATACGCAAACGTTATTGGTCTATGCCGATTTAGCGATGTATCGCGCCAAACAAAATGGTCGAAATGACTTTGAGTTCTATACTACTAATCTTAATTTTATTGCGCATCAATGGTTGGAAATGGAACATGGTATTCGCCATGCGCTGAAAGAAAAACAGCTGTTTATTATGTATCAACCGCAATTGGAAAATACGCATAATCAATTGATTGGAATGGAAGCATTAATTCGCTGGCGACATCCAGAGCGAGGCCTCATTCCGCCATTAGAATTCATTAAAATTGCAGAGCAATCTTCGCTGATCAATCAAATTGGCGAATGGGTGTTAGAGGCAACTTGTAAGCAAATGCGCGCATGGCTGGATAAAAAATTTAACGTGCCGCGCGTGTCGATTAATATTTCTGCGCGCCATTTACGTTCAGATAATTTAATCAAAATGTTGAATGCTATACCCGCAAAATATGCGATTACGCCATCCATGTTGTGTATTGAAATTACCGAATACGCGCTGTTAGAAGAAGTCGATGTTGTTAAAAACAATATGCGCTTAATTAAAGATTTGGGTTTTCATATTTCGCTAGATGATTTTGGTATGGGGCATTCATCGCTGTTATATCTTAAACGTTGGGCCGTGGATGAAGTGAAAATTGACCGTTCATTTGTCGATGGTTTGGTCAATAGTGAAGAAGACCGCGTCATTGTTAAAGCGATTGTTGCTCTCGGTGATGCGCTGGGCTTGGATTTAGTGGCAGAAGGAGTAGAAAATCAAGAGCAAGCGGATATTCTAATTACAAGCGGATGCAAAAAAGTACAAGGCTATTTCTATTCGCCGCCATTAGAAGCAAAAGAAATGGAAACCTGGCTTAAAAAATAGCTTTCAAGTTTATTATTATTCAATTTTTGAAAAGTTAACCATAAAAAAGCGTTAAGTTTCTCGTTTAAATTCAACAAGCTTAACGCTTTTTATCTCACTATTTTTGAATCGTTCTATTAGTTAACTTTAACCCACCTAATAAAGCCGCTATAGGCGTTTTGCGCGAATTTGCTGGAAAACGCGTATTGCTGTTAGTTGTCTGTTGAATAGTTGGCTCATAAGGTTTATCAAACCAAGGATCTTTTGATGGTTTACGTGTGTGTTGGCGCGGTTTAGCAGCATGGCGATTCGAATCAAGCTTGTCGTTATCTTGCTGCGGTAAACTGCTGGTTTTCTTGCTGCTTGTTGCGCTAGATTGGCGTGTCGCTTTTGCCAAAACTGTCGCATCTGCCTGTACTTTTTCAATACTGCGTTTAATCAGCTTTTCAATTTCTGCTAAATATTTTTCTTCATCTTCACTGACCAAAGAAATAGCCACACCACTTGCACCCGCACGGCCTGTGCGGCCAATGCGATGCACATAATCTTCTGGCGCACTCGGTATTTCGTAATTAATCACCATCGGTAAGTCACTAATATCTAAACCACGTGCCGCTACATCGGTTGCCACTAAAGCGGTGATTTTGCCTGCTTTAAACGCATCTAAAGCTTCAATGCGTTCTTTTTGACTTTTATCGCCATGAATCGCATCGGCAGTAATGCCTTCTTTTTGTAAAGCGCGGCTTAATTTGCTGGCAGTGATTTTAGTCTTGGTGAAAATAATCACCTGCTGACTATTAGATTCACTTAATAAATGCGTTAACAATGCTTGTTTATCGTTTTGCGCAACCAAATACACTTTTTGAGTAACATTATCATTGGTCGCATTGCTACGAGCTACTTCGATTAATGTGGGGTTCGTTAAAAAGTCATCGGCTAATTTTTTAATCTCATTAGAAAACGTAGCAGAAAACATCAGGTTTTGACGCTGTTTTGGCAGTAAAGCCAAAATGCGTTTCAAATCGGGCATAAAGCCCATGTCTAACATTCTGTCCGCTTCATCTAAGACTAAAATCTGTACTTGCGATAGATTCAGTGTTTTTTGCTCAACATGGTCCAGCAAACGGCCTGGCGTTGCCACCAAGATTTCAATACCAGTTTTTAAGTGCGGTGTTTGGGTTTTAATATCCACGCCACCAAACACGACTAAACTTTTAAGCGGTGTATATTTAGCATAAACCTTAATACTTTCTTCCACTTGTATCGCCAATTCGCGCGTTGGCGTTAGCACCAATGCACGTATAGGATGTTTTGCGGGGGAAGTGCTAGGGCTTGCAAAAGGCAATAATTTTTGCAAAATCGGCAGCGCAAAAGCTGCCGTTTTACCTGTACCTGTTTGTGCACCAGCCATCAAATCCAAACCTTGCAATGCCAACGGAATGGCTTTGGCTTGAATAGGCGTTGGCGTTGTGTAACCAGTTTCGCTGACCGCTTTTAACAGCGGTGCAGCGAGACCTAGTGCATCAAACATAATGGGTTCAGTGGTTGTATCCATTTAACTGGTTTTCTTATACAAAGCTACGTGGGCGACGTGGTGCAGAATCTCCACCACTGCGTGCTGGACGGTCGCTAGTTGGACGCGGACGTGGATTACCAAACTTTTCGCCGGTGTTATTTCTTGGTGCTGCACTGCGTGGAGCATCGCCGCGCGGAGCTGAGCGTGAACCTTCGCGATTTGGTCTGTCACCAAAACTGCCTTCTGGTTTACGCGCATAAGGCCTGTTTTCTGTTGTTCGTGGAGCACCAGTTCTATCACCTGTTTTTCCGCCGAAACCTTTGCTTAATTCGCGTGCGAATTGCATATCGGTATCTTTAGTATAGCTACGGCTATTGCCATCTACTTCGCGTGAAGTAGTTGAGCGGTTGTTTTCATTGCTATTAGCAAAACGATCGCTGTTACGTGCTGGACGCTCTGAGTTTGAAAACGCAGGTTTGTCACCAAAAGCAGGGCGGTCGCCGAATGAGCGAGCAGGACGTGCGCCATCATGTGTGCGCTCTTTGTTACGGTCGTTAAAGCCGCCAGAACGTGCACCATAGGTTTTTTCACCTGCTGGTTTTTCGCCCATGATTCTATCGCCGAAACTACCGCGGTTATTGTCACGTGATTGGTAACCGCCACGGTCACCTGGTTTGTGTGCAGAACGTTCGTTACGGCCACCACGGTCACTGCGGTCACCATTGCCACGTCTTGCGCCATCTTTGCCAGAACCAGTGCTAAAGCTGCGTTTTGGTTCAAAGCCTTCAACTACAGTTGCGTCTAGTTTTTGACCAGTATATTGCTCGATTTTGCGCAATAAATGCCTATCCATATTCGATGCAAATGAAATCGCGATACCAGTTTTACCAGCGCGACCAGTACGACCGATACGATGTACGTAATCTTCCGCAAATTTTGGTAAATCGTAATTGATTACGTGGCTAATACCTTGCACGTCGATACCACGCGCTGCAACATCGGTTGCAACTAATACTTTTACATCGCCCTGACGTAATTTAGTCAAAGTACGGTTACGCGCACCTTGTGTCATATCACCGTGCAACGCGGCTGTTTTGTGGCCAGCTGCATATAAGTCTTCTGCCAACACATCGGCATGACGCTTAGTGCTAGTGAAGATAATCGCTTGGTTCATGTCTGGTGCGATCAACAAATGCTCAAGTAATTTGTTTTTATGCGTCATGTCATCTACAAAATGCATACGTTGTTCAATATTGGCATGTTTTTCTTTTTGGCCAGCAACTTGAAGTGTGATTGGATTGGTTAAGAATTGTTTACCAATATGCATGATGCCATCTAATGTGGCTGAGAATAATAGTGTTTGACGCTCTTTAGGCAAAGCCTCACAGATGCGTTCTACATCTGGCATAAAGCCCATATCTAACATACGGTCTGCTTCGTCCAAAATCAACATTTGCAAACGGCTTAAATCAATACGGCCGCGTTCCATGTGATCAATAAAACGACCTGGTGTGGCGACTAAAATATCCAATGGTTGTGAAAGTAATTTGTTTTGCAATGGGTAAGGCATACCACCGACGATACTGACTGTACGTGCGCGAATATATTTACCATATTTACGTGCAGCTTCGTTCACTTGAGCCGCTAATTCGCGTGTTGGAGTTAATACTAAAATACGTGGGCCACGGCTGCTTAGTGCATGCGGTGTAGCCAATAAGTTAAGTGCTGGCAATGTGAATGCCGCTGTTTTACCTGTACCAGTTTGAGCAGAAGCCATGATGTCACGGCCTTCTAAAGCGGGTGGAATCGCTTGTGCTTGTACAGCAGTTGGGGTTTCATAGCCTGCTTCAAGCACGGCACGTAGAATGGTTGGGTGTAGATTTAATGAATCAAAAGACAAAATAATGTCCCTTTCTAATAAGTACAAAAAGGGCGCAAGCAATCACATTTATGTTGAATGATTTTTCAACATAAAACGCGTAAAGCATATATTTATAAAAACAATATTTTAAATGCTTTTTACCAGCGCACGGGCATAGCCGCTAACCAGTAAAAGATAGATTGCTTGTATAAAAGAATCTATATGATAGTTGCTTCAACATTTCACGAGCAACAATTGGGTCAGGGCAATGAGTCTAAAACTAAACTTTTATTGCTAACTTAGCTTTAAGTTGTGCGCATTATAAGCATTAATTTTACTTTGTCAAAGGTTTATTCTGGTTTAATCAGCAGTTAATGGCTGTTTATGTGTTAAAATCGCGCCCTTTCAAACCAATGGCTTCATCTATGTCTACACCTAATTCTCGAAATCTGCGCAACGTCGCTATTATTGCCCACGTTGACCATGGTAAAACCACCATGGTAGATAAACTTTTACAACAAGCTGGTACGTTTGCTTCTCACCACGCAGTGGTTGAGCGGGTGATGGACAGCAACGATCTTGAAAAAGAACGTGGCATTACCATTTTGGCTAAAAATACTGCCTTGGTTTACGAAGGCACACATATTAATATCGTCGATACGCCAGGCCATGCGGACTTTGGCGGCGAAGTTGAACGTGTATTAGGTATGGTGGATGGTGTGGTCTTGTTAGTGGATGCCGTTGAAGGCCCAATGCCACAAACGCGTTTCGTCACTAAAAAGGCGTTAGCGCTTGGTTTAAAACCAATCGTGGTGATTAATAAAGTAGACCGTCCTGGTGCGCGAACTGATTGGGTAATTAATCATACCTTTGATTTGTTTGCTAACTTAGGTGCAACCGATGAGCAATTAGACTTTCCAGTAGTTTACGCTTCAGCTTTAAATGGCTTTGCGATGTTGGATATGAAAACACCGTCTGACAATATGCGCGCGTTGTTTGAAACCATTATCAGCCATGTTGCACCACCAGCGGGTGACCCTGCAGCGCCATTGCAAATGCAAATTTCAGCTTTAGATTATTCTACATATACTGGCCGCCTTGGCGTTGGTCGTGTCACAAACGGCAAAATCAAAACAGGTCAAGCTGTGACGATTATGAACGAAGATAAACAAGTCTCGACGGGTAAAATTAACCAAGTGCTTGGTTTTAAAGGTCTTGAGCGTGTGCCAGTTGAAGAAGCTGAAGCAGGCGATATCGTGATTATTTCTGGCTTGGATGAAATTGGTATTGGCTTTACGATTTGCGATCGCGAAAACCCAAAAGGTTTACCGCATCTAGGTGTGGATGAACCAACGCTGACGATGGACTTTATGGTAAATACCTCGCCTTTAGCAGGTACAGAAGGCAAATTCGTTACTTCACGTCAGATTCGTGACCGTTTAACAAAAGAGCTTTTAGTGAATGTGGCTTTACGCGTGGATGAAACAGCCGATGCGGATATCTTCCGCGTTTCTGGCCGTGGCGAACTGCATTTAACGATTCTATTAGAGAATATGCGTCGCGAAGGCTTCGAAATGGCAGTAGGTAAGCCAAAAGTGGTATTCCGCGAAATTAACGGTGAAAAATGTGAGCCATACGAAATTCTAACGGTAGACTTAGAAGATGATAACCAAGGTGCTGTGATGGAAGAACTAGGCCGCCGCCGTGGTGATATGATCAATATGGAGTCTGACGGTAATGGTCGCACACGTTTAGAGTATAGAATTCCAGCGCGTGGCTTAATCGGTTTCCAAGGCGAGTTTTTGACATTAACACGCGGTACAGGCCTGATGGCACATATTTTTGATGAATATGCGCCAGTGAAAGCGGATATGCCAGGTCGTCGTAATGGTGTATTGATTTCTTCTGAGCAGGGCGAAGCAGTTGCTTACGCGTTATGGAAATTGCAAGATCGCGGAAAAATGTTTGCTGTTCCTGGTGATAAATTGTACGAAGGCATGGTGATTGGTATTCACAGTCGCGATAACGATTTAATTGTTAACCCGATTAAAGGTAAACAATTAACCAACGTGCGTTCATCTGGTACTGATGAAGCCGTGCGTTTGATTACACCAATCGCATTAACCTTAGAATCAGCAGTAGAGTTTATTGATGATGATGAGTTGGTTGAAATTACACCAAAAACAATCCGTATTCGTAAACGTTACTTGCTTGAGCATGAGCGTAAACGTTCTGCAAAAGAATAGTTAACACTTTAAATGATGCAATAAAAAAGCCAGCGAAAGCTGGCTTTTTTGTTTAAAAATAATGGTTAACTATTCAACACTCTGATTTACTCAACACCTTGGCTTGCCAAATAATCTTCATAATTACCCGTGAAGTCGACAATGCCATCTGCCTTGATTTCAATGATTCGCGTGGCGATTGAGCTAACGAATTCACGGTCATGGCTGACAAAGAACAGCGTACCTTTGTATTTATCCAAAGCGGTATTTAATGCTTCAATCGATTCCATATCCATATGGTTGGTCGGTTCATCCATCAGCATCACGTTGGTGCGTGCTAGCATCATTTTTCCGTATAACATACGACCTTTTTCACCACCAGATAACACTTTGACAGATTTTTTGGTATCGTCTCCACCAAATAACAAGCGGCCAAGCATGCTGCGTACCACTTGGTCATCGTCACCTGCTTGGCGGTAGAGCGTCATCCATTCAAACAAATCTTCGCCGTTTTCAAACTCGTATTCGTGATCTTGCGCAAAATAGCCAATGGTAGCTTTTTCTGCCCATTTCACTTCGCCATGGTTAGGATGCAAATCTCTAGCCAGACAGCGTAAAAAAGTCGTTTTACCAATACCATTTTCGCCGATAATCGCCACTTTTTCGCCAGCCTCAAACATTAACTCAACATCATTGAATAATATTTTATCGAAGCCATGACTGACTTTTTTAAGCTCTACCGCATTGCGGTACAGCTTCTCTCGCTCATCATATTCAAAGCGGATAAACGGATATTGACGGCTTGATGGCTTAAATTCTTTAATTTCAATTTTATCAATTTTTTTAGCGCGGCTGGTTGCTTGCTTGGCTTTTGAAGCATTGGCAGAGAAGCGGCGCACGAAATCTTGTAACTCGGCGACCATCTGCTTGGCCTTGTCATTATCTTTGGTTGCTTGCGCGCGTGCAGCAGTGCTCGCTTCCATATAATCATCATAATTACCTGGATACATAGCAATTTTGCCAAAATCCATATCGCAAGTGTGCGTACATACTTGGTTTAAAAAGTGACGGTCATGCGAAATAATGACCATGGTGCAATCACGATTATTCAGTACGTCTTCTAACCAGCGAATGGTGTTGATGTCCAAGTTATTGGTTGGCTCATCCAGCAGCAAAATATCTGGATTAGAAAACAGCGCTTGTACTAACAAAACACGTAATTTCCAACCTGGTGCGACAGCACTCATTGGTCCGTTGTGCTGTTCGATAGGAATACCTACGCCTAATAACAGCTCACCAGCACGTGCTTCAGCGGTATAACCATCAAACTCTGCAAACACGCCTTCTAGTTCAGCAGCGTGCATATAGTCGTCTTCTGTCGCCTCTAAATTGGCGTAAATGGCATCGCGCTCTTGCATGGCTGCCCACATTTGCTCATGGCCCATCATTACAACGTCTAGTACGCGTTGATCTTCATAAGCAAACTGATCCTGGCGAAGAAATGCCATACGTTCATGGCTATCGATTGAAATATTGCCTGCGGTAGGTGTTAACTCACCAGCCAGCACTTTCATATAGGTGGATTTTCCACAACCATTGGCACCGATTAAACCATAGCGATTACTATCGCCAAATTTGACAGATACGTTTTCAAACAGTGGCTTTGCGCCAAATTGCATGGTGATATTGTTACTAATTAACACAGTGATACCTTAAAAATAATGGTGAATAAGTTGAGCGTAAATACTGAAGTTTTGATTTTAGAATTTCGCTTTTAGAATTTGTTTTTAGAAATAGTGATTAGAATTTATTGTAAGTAACAACTTCGTTAAAATCTAACTGCCCAGCGCGTTGCATAGCGGGTTTAATGGCCTTGCCAACCGTAATAAACATGGCTGGAACATGGTCAGCTGGTATGTTGATTAATTTTGCTACCGCATCAAAATCAAATCCATCCATTGGACAAGTGTCGTAACCCATTTCTTTTGCCGCCAGCATAATAGTTTGCGCGGCAATGCCACATGAACGCATCGCTTCATCGCGTTGTACGCGCTCATTATTTTCGTAATAATGGCTAATCGCAGGGACTAATTGGTCTTGCACAACTTGTGGCGCATTGGCCCAATAACGGCTTGGTTGTTTTGCCCAAGCTTGTAAATCGGCGGTTAATATAATGAGTAAAGAGGCTTCTTCCACTTGTGCTTGATTCCAACTGACTGCACGAATTTGCTGACGCAGGACAGGATCAGTCACCACCACAAAACGCCAATGCTGAATATTAAATGCAGTGGGCGATAACAGGGCGAGCGACAACAATGACTCAATTTCTGCCTGTGTCATTTTATGATTGGTATCGTAATGTTTGATCGAGCGGCGAGTTTGTATGGCTTCAATAACGTTCAAAATGCTTAATCCCAAAAAATCAATAATATTGTCAATAGTATTTTAAGAATACTGTATTGCGGTAATGGTTAACTCTTGGTTACCAGCAGGCCGCAACCAAATAACTGCTTCGTCTAATTTATGCCCAATTAAAGCTTGGCCAAGCGGCGATGTGTAGCTGATTTTATTGGCTTTGATATCCGCTTCATCTTCGCCCACAATCGTATAAATATGGTTGTTACCAGCTTCATCTTCAACTGTAACTACTGCGCCAAATACCACTGTTTGGCTATCTGCCTTTGCTTGCGTGGCATTTTCTCCGATAATAAGCGCGCTTTCTAAGCGCGCTGCTACATAACGTAAATCGCGATTAACGACTGCTAATTGCTGCATTGCAGTTTGGTCATCTTTTTTACTGCTTAAATCTACACGCTGCTTTTCCAGTGCTTCTGCTAAATCTTCTAACTGTTTATAACCATTTATTGTGACGTAGTTGGCATGCTGGCTGATAGGCCGTTCTGGCACATCGGTACCAGCATGTTCTAAATCATCTTCTTTAACAAATCCGCGGCTCATAAAAAAGTTTAAGCCAAGCGTAATAAAATAAGCTTGGCTTTTTAGGCTTTAAATTTAATTTAATCCATTATTAAATTGGCGTATCAATAAATTCAATCGCCACATCATTGTATGCGGCTAAATCGGTCAATTTTTGGCGCGTTTCTTTTGCGCCAATTACAATCACTTTTGAGCCACTTATTTTTTCTTTGTTATTAGTCAGCGCTTTTGCCAGCGTAGTTCCTGTTAATGATTCATCCTCACCTGCCACAATTACTGTGCGGGTTTTAAGCGCAAGGCTACTTGTAATAGCAACTACTTTGCCATTGTTAACACCTTTTTCAACCGCACAATTGGCTAAATGCGGCGCAATAAATCCGTTGGGCGCATCAATAAACACTAATGTATTTTTTTCGTCAGGGTATTTAGCATTTACAGCATCAAAAATCTTTTGTGGTTGTTGATTGTAAGCGTGTTTATCTGTGGCACAGGCAGCAAGTGTCAGCAGTAACATGCTAAAAATTACAAATTTTGCTAGCTTCATTGTGCGTCCTTTTCAAAATTACATCGCATCATATCATAATGAAAAAACGTAACCTATTGATAAATCTAAAAAATTAAGTAAATTGCTTATTCCCACTCAATGGTTGCAGGTGGTTTTCCAGAAATATCGTACACCACACGGTTAATGCCTCTAACCTCATTGATAATGCGATTAGACACTTTTCCTAATAAAGCATAAGGCAGTTCTGCCCAATGCGCGGTCATAAAATCACTAGTGACAACGGCACGTAATGCCACAACATAATCATAAGTACGGCCATCGCCCATTACGCCAACCGACTTAACCGGTAAAAACACTGCAAAAGCTTGGCTAGTCAATGCATACCAACTTTGGCCTGTTTTTTCATCAATGGTATTGCGCAGTTCTTCAATAAAAATAGCATCAGCACGGCGCAATAAATCGGCGAATTCTGTTTTAACTTCACCTAAAATGCGCACGCCTAAACCAGGGCCTGGGAAAGGGTGGCGATAGACCATATCGTGCGGCAAACCAAGTGCCACGCCTAATTCGCGCACTTCATCTTTAAATAGATCGCGTAATGGTTCTAATAGTTTTAGCCCTAGCGTTTCAGGCAAACCACCAACATTGTGGTGACTTTTAATCGTCACGGCTTTTTTGGATTTTGCACCGCCAGATTCAATCACATCTGGATAAATGGTACCTTGCGCCAGCCATTTTGCATTACTTAATTTTTTAGCTTCGGTTTGAAATACTTCAACAAATTCGCGCCCAATAATTTTGCGTTTAGCTTCAGGCTCGCTCACACCATTTAGATGTCCCATAAATTGCGCAGTGGCATCCACGCGAATCACTTTTACATGCAAACGGCCAGCAAACATATCCATCACCATGTCGCCTTCATTTAAGCGCAATAAACCGTGGTCTACAAACACACAAGTAAGCTGGTCGCCAATGGCACGATGGATAAGCGCAGCGGCAACTGAAGAATCGACACCGCCCGATAGTCCTAAGATCACTTCTTCATCGCCTACTTGCGCTTTGATTTTGGCAACCGCTTCTTGAATATAGTCACCCATAATCCAGTCAGGTTTTGCTTGGCAAATCTCTAAAACAAAACGCTCAAGCATGGCTTGGCCCAATTTGGTATGCGTGACCTCTGGATGGAACTGTACGCCGTAAAATTTACGCGCTTCATCTGCAAAAGCGGCAATCGGTGTCGTTTCGTTACTGGCGATTACTTTAAAATTTGGCGGCAACTCCGTGACTTTATCACCGTGACTCATCCATACATCAATCAGACCATGACCTTGTTCATTGTTACGATTTTGAATATCACGGAATAGTGCAGAATGACCACGTGCGCGAATTTCAGCATGGCCAAATTCGCGTTTAGTACCAGCTTCCACTTTGCCGCCCAATTGTTGCGCCATGGTTTGCATGCCGTAGCAAATACCCAAAACTGGCACGCCAATTTCAAATACAGCTGAAGGCGCGCTATCTGTTTCCGCCTCATATACGCTGGCATGACTACCAGAAAGAATAATGCCATCTGCATTAAAACTTTTGACAAAGTCATCTGAAACATCGCAAGGGTGAATTTCACAGTAAACATGTGCTTCACGCACGCGACGCGCGATTAATTGGGTGACTTGTGAGCCGAAATCGAGAATGAGAATTTTTGAGTGAGACATTTTTATCAATGCTAAAAGTTAGAGGCGACTGATTTAATCGATAAACCAGTCGCCTTTATTTAAATAAATGAATCAATTACGGAGATTAACTTTATCGCGAGTTAACCCATATTTAATGAGCAAAAAGTGAATTAGTCGATTCTGTAATTGGGTGCTTCTTTGGTAATCTGTACATCATGTACATGGCTTTCGCGCATGCCTGCACTGGTGATTTGTACAAATGCAGCTTTCTCACGCATTTGGGTAATATTCGCCGCGCCAACGTAGCCCATCGATGCACGTAAACCACCCATTAACTGATGGATTACCGCTAACACACTACCTTTGTAAGGCACGCGACCTTCAATACCTTCTGGCACTAATTTGTCTGCATTGCCATTGTTATCTTGGAAATACCTATCAGAAGAGCCTTTTTGCATCGCGCCGATTGAGCCCATGCCGCGGTAAGATTTATAAGAACGGCCTTGGAATAACTCCACTTCACCAGGCGCTTCTTCAGTGCCTGCAAACATGCCGCCTAACATCACAGAGTATGCGCCCGCTGCGATGGCTTTTGAAATGTCGCCAGAGAAGCGAATGCCGCCATCTGCAATAAATGGCACGCCAGTGCCGCGTAACGCTTCTTCTACGTTGCTGATGGCTGAGATTTGCGGCACACCTACGCCAGCAACGATGCGTGTGGTACAAATTGAACCTGGACCAATGCCGACTTTAACGCCATCAGCACCCGAATCAACCAACGCTTTTGCAGCATCTGCAGTCGCAATATTGCCGCCGATGACTTCAATATGTGGGTAATTTTTCTTTACCCAGTTGACACGGTCTAAAACGCCTTGCGAATGGCCATGCGCGGTATCGACAACAATCACATCGACACCAGCAGCAGCTAATGCGGCAACGCGCTCTTCAGTTTCAGCGCCAACACCAACCGCTGCGCCAACACGCAATCTACCTTTGCTGTCTTTACAAGCAAATGGATGATCGTGCGATTTTTGAATATCTTTAACAGTAATTAAACCTTTAAGTGTATCGATTTCATCAATCACCAGCACGCGTTCTAGACGATGCTGGTGCAGCAAGTGAATCACTTCTTCTTTACTCGCACCTTCGCGCACGGTGATTAAACGCGCACGCGGCGTCATAATATTGCTAATCGATTGATCTAAATTCGTTTCAAAGCGTAAATCACGATTGGTGACAATGCCGACTATTTTGTTGCCATCGACCACTGGTAAACCAGAAATCTTGTGTTTGAGTGTCAATGCTAAAACATCACGCACAGTCATATGTGGCTGGATAGTTACCGGATCATTCACTACGCCAGATTCAAAACGTTTCACGCGCGAAACATGCGCTGCTTGTTCAGCGGCTGTCATATTTTTGTGGATGATGCCCAGGCCGCCTTCTTGCGCCAACGCAATGGCTAATGGCGCTTCGGTAACGGTATCCATCGCGGCAGAAACCAGCGGGATGTTGAGTTTGATATTGCGGGTGAGTTGTGTGCTGAGGTTAACTTCGCGTGGCATGACCACAGAGTGCGCAGGAACGAGTAAAACATCATCAAAAGTAAGAGCTTGTTGCAGCAAACGCATGAGTAATCCTTATTTCCAAAACGAGATTATACCGATTTGCAACACTTATTAAAAGTTGAACAATCAATTGTGTTAAGAAATCGGTTAAAAATCATCCACTCATAGCTAAATTAAGCATAGTTACGTAAACTTAATGCATAGCAATGCCGTTGTTTGCATAATCTAAACTTAAAATCGTTCAGTAAACTTTAATTATAATAAAAATTATCGGCAAATATTATCGCTAAGTATTGTCGTTAAGTAATGATAACTATATTGGGAAAAAAATGAGATTTGACCATTTGATTGTAGTGTTAGCAGTATTTATAGCGCTGCCAAGTTTAAGTTACGCAGAGCTTTACAAGTGGAAAGATAAAAATGGGCAAATGCAATATACCGATACGCCGCCACCTTCAAATATCAAACTTGAAAATCTCAAAGGCAAAAAAAACTTAAGCCCAACAGGTAAAGAGCCATTGTCAACGGTTACCAATCCGCAGGCAGTGCCCGCAGCTGCTCCGCGCACCTTTATTGAGCCACCGACGTCAACAGCAAACCCAGAAGATGCTGCCGCAAAAATACGTCAACAAAATGCGGAAGCAGAAAAAAAGAACAAGCAGGAAAAAGAATCCCAAGCCAAATTAAAAGCAGAAAACTGCAAAGCGGCAAAGGCTAACTATGAGTCGTATGCACAAGGTGGGCGCATTTACAAGATGAATGAAAAAGGTGAGCGCGAATATATGGACGATGCGGGTTTAGAGCAGGGCGCTAATAAAGCGCGCGGTGAAATGGCGAAATATTGTAACTAATTAAGTGTTAAGTATTTAAAGTAATAAGCTCTTTAATAGCATATTTTATTAACTGCTTTTTTACTTGTTTTTCCTCGCTATATTTTCTTTATTTGCATTTTGTGCGCGTTGCCTGCGCACTACCTTTGGATCCACAATTAATGCGCGGTAGATTTCAACTCTATCTAAATCCCGTAAGCTTGCATTTAGCTTGGTTAACTTGCTAAAGATGCCAATTTTATTCACCTTTAAATCAATCTCAGGAAATTGTTGCAAAATACCTGATGCGTAAATCGCGGTTTCAACTGTGGATTCTTGTGAAATTTTTACCGTTAAGATTAATTGCTTATTTGGCAATGCATAAGCAACTTCAACTGTAATCAATGCTTTATGCATATTCAACGCGTACTGAATACGCTATTTTTCAGCGTAAACCTTGTCGGCTCTGGCAACGAAGCCATCTACAAATGTATTAGCAATATGGCTGAATACCGGCGCGATTATTTTCTCTAAAAGATTATTGGCGAATTCATAATTTAATCTAAATTCGATTTTGCAGGCATCAGGTCGCAACTCAATAAAATGCCAATGACCATCCAACTGTTTAAATGGCCCATCTTTTAACTTGATCTCCATGCGGTGTGGAAATTGTTTGATGTTTTGAGTGGTGAATTTTTGCTTTAATCCATGGTAATTGATATGCAAAGTCGCGCTGGTGGAGGTTTCAGTGCGTTCGTGCAAATCAACACCGCCGCACCAAGGTAAGAATTTTGGATAATCTTCTACTGCATCTACTAACGCATACATTTGCGCGGCAGAGTGCATGACCAAAACCGTTTTTTCAACCTTATTCATCCATTCTTTCTATCAATCAAACCTGACTTTGCTAAATTTGATGAGTCAACTTATTCCGTTAAGTCATTCGCTCACAAGTGCTTCCTATCATTTTTTGTTTGATAAAAAGAATGTGGATATTTATTAGCGTAAAATGCTATTTTAAGTTAAAACCCAATAAATGTTTGCAATATGAGCATCGCCCAAAATAAAAAAGCCTTTTTTGATTACTTTATCGAAGATAAATACGAAGCGGGTATTGTGCTGGAAGGCTGGGAAGTAAAAGCCATTCGTGATAATCGCGTTAATCTGAAAGAAGCTTACGTCATCATTCAGCGTGGCGAAATTTACATCATCGGCTGCCATGTCACGCCATTAGGCGCAGCTTCTACGCATGTTCGTCCAGATGCGATTAGAACGCGTAAGCTATTGTTGCATAATGAAGAAATCATCAAACTAATAGAAAAAGTAGACCGCGCAGGTTATACGATTGTGCCGCTAGATATGCATTTTTCAAAAGGGCGCGTAAAAATTCAAATTGGTCTGGCAAAAGGTAAAAAACAACACGATAAACGTGATACTGAAAAAGCCAGAGATTGGGAACGCGAAAAAGGCCGTATTATGCGCGCGCATAACAAATAATTTTTTGAACAATTTTAGTGGTTAAGTATCATAAGATTACTGTTCAATATTAAGTTGCAAGGCTAATCAAACCAGATTTGCTTATATAAATTAGCGTATAATTGAATTCTGTTTTGGGGCTGACCAGGTTTCGACGTGGGTTACAAAGCAGTGCAGGGCATACCGAGGCTCAGATTACCTCGTAAATACAGCTGAAACA
>Ga0123388_1030419_pt1 | contig 60945 bp, 53 predicted proteins | sample T0HHNO3metaT_FD_89916 | JGI IMG/M metagenome (GOLD analysis project Ga0123388, IMG submission 89916) | Methane-oxidizing artificial microbial communities from Washington, USA to study methane cycling - T0-HHNO3 metaT (Metagenome... | ecosystem: Engineered > Modeled > Simulated communities...
TATTACATTCAGTTTTGCGCCACATGCGCCTTACACGGTAAGCGACGCAACATTCGAGCAAATTAATACCTTAAGTGCGCAGCTTAATATCGGGTTGCACACACATTTGCATGAAACTTTAGCGGAAATTACGCAAAGTGAACAAGCTTACGGCATGCGTCCGTTAGCACGTTTGGCCAAGCTTGGTCTGTTAGATGCAGCAACAACTTTTGCTCATTGTGTGCATTTAAACGATATTGAAATACAATTATTGGCGGAAAATGGCTGCAGTATTGCGCATTGTCCTACTTCAAACCTCAAATTAGGTTCTGGCATTGCACCGATTGCCGATTGCGCAGTGCAGGGTATTAACATTGGATTAGGCACGGATAGTGCAGCCAGCAATAATCGATTGGATCTGTTTGCAGAGATGCGACTTGCAGCTTTGCTGGCAAAAGGCTCTAACCATGATGCGACGGCTATTTCAGCTTATCAAGCTTTAGAAATGGCAACCATTAATGGCGCAAAAGCATTGGGATTAGATGAACAGATTGGCTCGATTGAGATTGGTAAACTGGCTGATTTAACGGCGGTGAAGTTAAGTGATATCAACATGCAACCATGCTTTGACCCTATATCGCATTTAGTTTATGTGGCAGGTCGTGAACAAGTGAGTCACGTTTGGGTGAATGGCGATTTAAAGTATTACAAACCGAACAGTAGTGAAGGTGTCTACAGTCACGCTGAGCCGCAAGAGTTGATAGAGATTGTTGCTAAGTGGCAAAACAAAGTGGCAGAATTTAAAGCGACTTCGCAAGAATCTTTACTTAACTCATAACTGTCCATTAATCTTGAGTCATTAATTAAATAAGCGAATTTTTATGTCTAATTACGATACTGCCGAACTAAATAAATTTAGTGAATTAGCCCATAAATGGTGGGATAAGACCAGTGAGTTTAAGCCTTTGCACGACATTAACCCTTTACGTTTGAACTACGTTGACCAAGCGGTTTCTTTAGCAGGAAAAACAGTATTGGATGTAGGTTGTGGCGGCGGTATCTTAAGTGAATCAATGGCAGAAAAGGGCGCGATTGTTACTGGGATCGATTTAGGCGAAAAAGCGCTTAAAGTCGCGCAATTGCACAGCTTGGAAACAGGTATAAATGTCAATTATAGACTAGTGGCGGTTGAGCAATTGGCAGAAGAAGTGCCTGCGAGTTTTGATGTGATTACTTGCCTTGAAATGTTGGAGCACGTGCCAAACCCGGCCAGTATTGTGCAAGCCTGCGCAAAACTGGTTAAGCCTGGCGGACATGTGTTTTTCTCTACCATTAACCGCAATGCAAAAGCCTACGTGTTTGCTGTTATTGGAGCAGAGTATGTGTTGAATATGTTACCAAAAGGCACGCATGATTATGCTAAATTTCTTAAGCCTTCTGAACTGGCTGGCTATATTAGAAATACGGATCTCACGTTGCAACACCAAATTGGCATGAGTTATAACCCCATCACAAAACGCTATTGGTTAGATGATGATGTTTCTGTTAATTACATGATGTACACCATTAAAACTAAATAGGTTATTGAATTGATTCACACAGTTTTGTTTGATTTAGACGGTACGCTTGTCGATACCGCACCAGACCTTGGTCATGCGCTGAACATTCAGCTTGCTAGACATGGCAAATCAACTTTAAGCGATACAGTCATTCGACCTTTCGCATCACACGGTTCACGCGGGTTGATTGGTTTGGGTTTCGGCATTACGCCTGCTGATAGCTGTTTTTTAGCATTGCGTGATGAGTATCTAAGTATTTATGACAGCGTATTTTTGCGTAGCCCTGTTTTTTTAGAAGGCATTGCAGATTTATTGCAAGTGATTGAAAATAAATCCATCAAATGGGGAATCGTCACGAATAAACCGCGCCGATTTACACAGCCTTTAATTAAAAGTATGGGTTTGAATAAGCGGGCGGCTTGCGTAGTAAGTGGAGATGATGCGCCGCAACCAAAGCCATCTCCAGCGACACTTTTAATGGCTTGTGAACAGATGCATGTTAATCCAGAAAATTGTATTTACATAGGCGATGCGGAGCGCGACATTCAAGCGGGGAGAGCTGCTGGCATGCAAACGGCGGTTGCTTTGTTTGGATATATCGATGTGACTGATAAACCGCAAGATTGGGGTGCGGATGTGATGTTGCGTAAACCTATGGATTTATTAGACTTAATCGCTTTTGAAAGCTAAGCTTTAAGTCATCTAAAGCTAATTCAAAATTAATCTTAAGCTTGGTTTTTAGTTTAAAACTACATCATTAACGTTAAGTTTGTACTAAAAAATAGTTAACTAGAAAACTGGTTAACTATTTGAATTAAAGATTTTAAGAACAAAAAAGTGTTAAGTTAAAGCTGTTTTCTGCCAAGTAGCGCCATCGACAGCGTTCCGCTATCTACATATTCAATCTCACCACCCATTGGCAAGCCACGCGCAATGCGGCTTACTGTAATGCCACGTGTTTTAAGCAACTCGCTAATATAATGCGCAGTTGCCTCGCCTTCTACCGTGTAATTTGTCGCTAGAATCACTTCGCTAATTACACCATCTTGTGCGCGTTTAATTAATTTATCCAAATTAATTTCTTTTGGACCAATGCCATCCAATGGCGATAATCGACCCATCAGTACAAAATACATGCCGCTATAAGAGTGCGTTTGTTCCATCATCATCAAATCAGTAGGCATTTCAATCACGCATAATTGCGATTGCTCACGTTTGTCAGAGGCACATAAAGGGCAGATAGGCGTTTCAGAAAAGTTATTACACAACGTGCAATGCCCTAATGCTTGTAATGCATTTTCTAAACTATTGCCTAATTTAGCCGCACCTTTTCTATCGCGTTGCAAAAGATAATATGCCATGCGTAAGGCGGATTTTGGCCCAACGCCAGGCAAGCAACGCAACGAATCAATTAATTGCTCAAGCGCGGGTGGATTTTTCAATGCAGAAACTTTGAGTAAAGTGGATTGGAGTTTTTAAAGATTAAAGCATATTAAAACGGTAATTTAAAGCCAGCTGGCATCATGCCGCTCATACGCGCATTTGATGTCGCTTCACCTTTTGCCCTTGCATCATTTAAGGCAATCAACAATAAATCCTCTAAAGTTTCCCTATCGTCCATCGCAGCATCGTCAATCGTCACACGTTTTACCACGTTGTTACAGGTCATGCTTATTTTAACCAAACCACTGCTCGCAACACCTTCTACCAGCGTTTCCGCTAGTTCGGCTTGTGCTTTTTGCATATTCGCTTGCATTTGTTGGGCTTGTTTCATCATATTGCCCATGCCGCCTTTCATCATACTTTTCTCCTTTATATATATTGAAACTTTTAAACTTTTAAATCAGGCGAGGCGGCGTGGCCAAAATGGAGCGTAGCATACGTGTTTGTATGTGAGCGAACATTTTTGTTACGGTAACGATGCACGATGACAAAGTTTAAAATTTTAAATAGGTTTTATTGAGTTGGGGATTATTGTCGCACCAAAGTCAGTCATCAACGCTTGCACAAAACTATCTTGCATAATCGCTGCTTCTGCTGCGCCTTGTACTGTGGCTTTTTCTGCTGCATTTTGCTTAGCTGGCGTGATGATTTCCGCTTCATGCTCGCTACCGACCTCAACAGTTAACTTAATTTTTTTGCCAAAATGTTGGTTAATGGCGCTGGATAACTTGTCTTGATAACTCGCACTAATTAAATGTTTCTGATTTTCTGCAACGCGCAAGGTGATACTGTTTTCGTCATAATTAACCATCTCACAATTTTGTGCCAGTGCACGTGCAAGCCCTAGCTTCAAATTTTGTTCAACTAATCTGCGCCAATTACCATCGAAATTACTATTTGCTGCGCTAGTATTTTCTATGTTTTCCGTATCTGAATCGTTGTTGCGTTGTTCACTCGTGCTATTTTCAATAGAGATTATTGCATTTGTTTGAAGAGGCGGTTCAGCAATGCGCGAGGCATTCATTTGTGAATCAGAACGTTGTAAATCAGGCTGTTTTTCAACCGGATTAGGCGCTGTGCTAATTGTTGGTTTTGATGCCAACTGTTGTGTTGAAACAGCAGATTTTGGCTGGTTAGCCGTTAGTTTTTCATGTGGCGAAAAAGCTAACATGCGTAGTAAACTCATCGTGAACCCAGCATATTCGTCTGGCGCCAAACCAATATCACGGCGACCAAGCAATGCGATTTGATAATATAGCTGCAATGTTTCAGCAGGCAGTTTTGTGGCTAAATCACTTAAAAGTGCATGTTCTGGATGATCACCTGCAATGCTGTTTGGTACTGTTTGAATGACGGCAATTTGATGCAGAATATTGGCTAAATCATTCAAAGCTGCCTCAAACGCGATATTGCGCATTTGCATGGATAACGCTTTTTCAATTAATCCTGCGCCATCTTGGTTAATTAACGCATACAAAATATCAAATAAATAAGTCTGATCAATTGCGCCCAACATGCTGCGTACCTCAGCCTCATTCACGGTTTGATTGCCGTATGCAATGGCTTGGTCTGTCAGTGATAACGCATCGCGCATGCTGCCTGCAGCAGCGCGCGCAATTAGATTGATTGCAGTTGGCTCGTAACTGATACTTTCTTGCGCGAGCACATTTTGTAAATGCTCAGTAATGGTGATACTTGCCATTTGCCTTAAATTAAACTGCAAGCAACGCGATAGCACGGTCACAGGTACTTTTTGCGGGTCAGTAGTCGCTAATATGAATTTAACGTGCGATGGCGGCTCTTCTAGCGTTTTAAGCATGGCATTAAACGCGCTTTTGGATAGCATGTGTACTTCATCAATAATGTACACTTTAAAACGACCAACAGTAGGTGCGTATTGTGCGTTATCCAGCAGTTCACGCATCGCATCTACTTGTGTATTCGATGCTGCATCTACTTCCAGCAAATCCACAAAACGGCCGCGATCAATCTCTGTGCAGGCGTTACAAACCCCACAAGGCGTGGCAGTGATACCCGTTTCACAATTCAATGATTTGGCTAAAATCCGCGCAATAGTTGTTTTGCCAACGCCGCGTGTGCCAGTGAACAAATACGCATGATGCAGCCGTTGTTGTGTCAATGCATTGGTTAATGCGCGCACTACATGTGGTTGGCCAACTAAGGTATCAAAAGATTTGGGGCGGTATTTTCGTGCTAAAACGATATATGACATAAGCGAGACTTTAGCCTAAAAAATGGATTTCGTCTAAGCCAAAATGTAGAGGTTAGTGCTAAAAAATTATTTAAATAATGTAGATGCAAAGCGTACGGAACGCAGAAACTGGAATGTACAATTGGTACATGAGGATTTCGAGTACCAAGTAACGCCGCAGATAAATAGTTGAAATGCATTTTTTTAAGAAGAGGCGAGCCAAACCCCCGGCACTTGCTTAATAGTTGTGGCTGCTTGCTTCCGCATCTGACCAGATTGGCTACTTTACAATGCGGGGAGGCCCGCCAGACGGTATTTTACCTTAATTCTATAATCCACCAATAAAAATTGTGCATTTAAATTGGTTAAGTATTCACGAGATTTAAACTTTAAACCTCTATGCATAGCCTGCACGTTGCACAGGCGGCAAGGCCGCAAGCTCTTCGTCAGAATACAAACGTCCTTGTGTGATAAACGCAAATCCACTGCCACAATCCAATGAAAATGAGCCGCTAGAACCAGGTTGTGCATCTAATATAGTGTGCATGTTTTCTGCAAACGTAAAGTGGCTATCACCCATATAAAAAGTAGCTTTTTTTTCTGTGCCTAATACGCCCAATATGACATCGGATGCGCTGGCGTGAAACTCATTTTTTGGCATGCATAATGGGCCGCTGCCTTCACAACAACCGCCCGATTGTAAGAAGATGATTTCGCCATGCTCTGCAGTGAGCTTGTCAATCAGTGCTAGCGCTGGTGGTGTTGCAGATAAACGTTCTGCCATTTCTATTTCTCCAAATATAAAGGGGCGAGAATAAACCCGCCCCTTTATTTACTCATACACGATTAGCTAAAAACTAGAAGAAGCCTAATTTATTAGGGTTGTAACTCACTAATAAGTTCTTAGTTTGTTGATAGTGATCCAACATCATTTTGTGATTTTCGCGACCAATACCAGACTCTTTATAACCACCGAATGCAGCATGAGCAGGGTAGGCGTGGTAACAGTTGGTCCACACACGTCCTGCTTTAATGCCACGGCCCATGCGATAAGCGGTTGTACCGTTACGGCTCCAAACACCAGCGCCTAAACCAAAAATAGTGTCATTAGCGATGGCTAACGCATCGGCTTCATCTTTAAATGTTGTTACAGCAAGCACTGGGCCAAAAATCTCTTCTTGGAAAACACGCATTTTATTATGGCCTTTTAATAAAGTCGGCTGCACATAATAGCCATCTGCAAAGTCACCTTTTAATACATTACGGTTACCGCCAATTAACACTTCCGCTCCTTCTTGTTTACCAATATCAATGTAATTCATAATTTTGTTCAATTGGTCTTGTGAAGCTTGCGCGCCAAGCATAGTGTTTGGATCTAGCGGATTGCCTTGTTTAATCGCAGCCACACGTTTTAATACACGCTCCATAAATTTATCGTAAATGGATTCTTGGATAATCGCGCGTGATGGGCAAGTGCAAACTTCACCTTGGTTGAATGCGAACAATACCAAGCCTTCAATTGCTTTATCAAAGAATGCGTCATCTTCATCCATGATATCGGCAAAGAAAATGTTAGGTGATTTGCCACCTAGTTCAAGCGTAGCTGGAATCAGATTGCTCGCGGCTGCTTGTGCAATTGCACGGCCAGTAGCAGTTGAGCCTGTGAAACCGATTTTAGCGATACGCTTGCTGTTAGCCAATGGCGCGCCAACTTCGCGACCGTAACCATTCACGATATTAATCACGCCTGGCGGAACTAAATCACCAATCACTTCCATCAAAATCAAGATAGAAAGTGGTGTGAATTCAGCGGGTTTTAATACGACACAGTTACCTGCAGCTAATGCTGGTGCCAGTTTCCAAGCAGCCATTAGAATAGGGAAATTCCAAGGGATAATTTGACCAACAACGCCTAGTGGCTCATGAAAATGATAAGCAACTGTATCGTGATCGATTTCGCTGATGCCGCCTTCTTGTGCGCGAATGGCGCCTGCGAAGTAGCGGAAATGATCCACAGTTAACGGAATATCTGCATTCAGTGTTTCGCGGATTGGTTTGCCGTTATCAATCGTATCGGCAGTTGCAATTAACTCTAAATTTGCTTCAATTCTATCAGCGATCTTAAGCAAGATATTAGAGCGTTCCGTAGTTGAAGTCTTGCCCCATTTTTCAAATGCTTTATGAGCCGCATCTAATGCCAATTCAACATCTTCTGCGCTAGAGCGAGCCGCTTGTGTATAAACTTTGCCCGTAATTGGCGTAATCACATCAAAATATTCACCTTTAACGGGAGCAACCCATTTACCGCCGATGAAATTATCGTATTTGGCTTTGTAAGGTATTTTCACGCCAAGGCCTTTTAGTAAATCTAAACTCATGCTAACTCCTCTAGTTTTTCTATTGTTAATATAGTTTTTCTATCTGTAAAACCGCATTGCTTCGTTAGTGTTTTATGATATGTGAAAGTTCACAAGGTTATATGTATGCATTTGTTAATAAAGACTTTTTTGTCTTTTTTGCAAAGCATTTACCAGCAATTGGTTGAGTTAAACAATAAACCTTAGTTGTGTGCAAATCAAGCATAAATCATCTTTTATAGTTTAAATTTATTCTTAAGCTATAGCGGACAAATGCCGCATAAGCTATAGTTTGCGCATTAGAAGAATGTTAACTTTATAATTAGTAAGGTAAAAACGCATTTATGTCTGATTCGTCAGCAGTTTTTGGAATTGCCACGAGGGAGTTCTGGCACAATATCAGTCATCCAACCGACTCTACTATCGGTAAAGCTATCCTTTCTATTTTAGTTTTCGCTGAAAGTTTAGTGTGTATATTTTGGATATTCACGCTTTCAGGCCTAGGCGAAGGCTATGCAATAATGGCAGCCGTGCCATACGCTTACATTATTCTTTCATACGCCAGTTTATTAGTTTTCTACCGCACCAAGAAATTCGAATACTTCACTTTCACGCAGCTAGTCATGTTGTTGGTGATGCCATTTTTCATGCAATGGGCGATCGGCGGATATGAAGCTTCTAGCGGAATTGCCATTTGGGCAATCTTGTCACCGATTGGTGCATTGATGATCTTAGGCACAAAACAATCTACACCTTGGTTTATTTTGTTCGCTTTTTTAGCTGGTCTATCCTGGAAACTTAACTACTTATTTGCAGGCAATTCTTTGCCGATTCCCGCGCACGTAAAAGATACTTTCTTCTTGATGAATATCATGGGCACGGCTTGTATTTTGTATGCAGTGATGCGCTATTTTCAAAGCCAAAAAGAACGCACCTTGCATGAGCTTGAATTAGAGCAGGAGCGCTCAGAGAAATTGTTACTGAACATCCTGCCAAAATCAATCGCTAATCGCCTAAAAGAGAATGATATGCGCATCGCAGATAGCCATGATGCGGTGACCATTCTATTTGCAGATATTGTCGACTTTACCAAGTTAACTGCCACCATGCCGCCAGCAGAGTTAGTCGATTTGTTAAGCCAACTGTTTTCTCGTTTTGATAAATTGGCCGATCAATATGGTTTGGAAAAGATAAAAACCATCGGCGATGGTTATATGGTCGTAGGCGGCGCGCCTGTTTATTTAGACGACCATGCCAATATTATTGCGCATTTGGCCTTACAAATGCAGGAAGACTTAGCGCTATTTAATCGGCAAATTGATAAACAATTACAAATGCGTATTGGCATCAGCAGTGGACCAGTGGTTGCTGGTGTTATCGGCACCAGCAAATTTGCCTACGATATTTGGGGCGATCCAGTCAATATGGCTAGCCGCATGGAAAAAAACGGATTGCCTGGCATGATTCAAGTGAGCGAATTTACCTATGATTTAATCAAAGACAGGCATGTTTTTGAAGCGCGCGGTTTAATACCGATTAAAGGCAAAGGCAAGGTCAATACTTATATTCTTAAAGCCTAATTGATTAGGTTTGGTATTAAGCTAAATTATTGATGTAATTATAAGGTTAAGTCGCTTTGTCATCGTTTACGTATCGTATATAATCCGCCGCTCAAGTAAATGCATAATTGATCATCATTTTGCATTCACCTGTTTCGGAGAGATGGATGAGCGGTTTAAGTCACCACCCTGGAAAGGTGGCACAGGGTTTACCCTGTCGAGAGTTCGAATCTCTCTCTCTCCGCCATAAATAATTGCTAAACCCCATTATCTATTAGATATTGGGGTTTTTTGTTTTAATCCGACCCTTTATAAGACCCTTTCAAGAGTTTCGTAGTATTTCACCACCATAGTTTTTTATTTCTTCCAACGGCAAATTTTTTACTTTTTTTTGACCGTATTCCAACTGATTACAAATATATAAATTTCTCACATCCGATTTGGATTTTTTGTTAAAAAGGAGTGCGAGATGTTAATCAACATTAATAAAGTAATGGAATTATTTGGTGTAAAAAAATCAGCTATATACAAAATGATTTCTGATGGTGTTTTACCTGCACCAATAAAAGTTGGTGGATCATCTAGATGGCTATCAAATGAAATTGAGGATGCTGTGAATTCTATGATAGCTCGTAGAAATGAATCTAAAACAAAATCCACGCGTAGAGGTCGTCCACCTCGTTTCATAGCTAAAGCTAATCAACAGGTGATGCTATGAAAAATTTAGAATTCAAAAATACAGTTTTAGTAGAAGCAAAAAACTACATAAATATTGGTTGGCATGTATTCCCAGTGCATTCAATTGATGTCAACGGCAAATGCACCTGCGGAGATGCAATTTGTTCTAATGCTGGTAAACATCCACGTATACCTCAAGGTCTCAAAGGAGCTAGCACTGATTTATCTCAAATAAATAAATGGTTTGGAGGTGAAGCACCTTTATCAAATATAGGCCTAGTAACAGGTGAGATTTCAAATCTTACCGTAATAGACATTGATATTGGGGAAGACAAATTCGGGGCAGAAAGTTGGGCGGAAGCCATTAGTGAACATGGTGAGCCACAAACTCTTATTGCTCAAACTGGATCAGGGGGAATGCATGTATTGTTTAAATATAATTCTGCTTTAAAAACTTCTACAAACGTTTTAGGTAGCGGTATAGATTGCCGCAATGATGGAGGCTATATTGTCGCTGCTCCATCCCGACATCGTTCAGGCGGAATATATCAATGGGTTAATTGGGGTATGGAACTGGCAATATTACCAGCACATCTTTCTAGACCTATAGGGACAACGGGTAAATCCAAAAATAACCAAATTCGTTTTAATAAATACACCTTAGAGCAAGTTGAATCAATGCTAGATCTTATACCTTCAGAAGATAGAGATATATGGAGAGCAGTGGGGATAATCTTGGGAAGAGAGTTCAAACTATCTGATGATGCATGGAGCATTTATGTTACTTGGTCAGAGAAAACTGGGGCTAAGAAAGGTCGTAATCATGACAAAATTATGCATGAAGCTTTCTATACACTCAGCCAAGAGCAGGCAGAAAAAGAACTGACTATCGGAACGGTCTCTAAATTGGCTATTGAGAACGGTTGGGCGCCATTACAAGGTAAAGTTCCAGTTGAAAATTTTGTTTATCTAGCAGAGTCCAACAAGTTTTTATACAAAATAAATCGTGGGCTTTGGATTGAACCAGCAGTAAATGCGGCTGTTTCTAAAGTTAACTTTGAAGGAAAAATTATCCTTGCATCGGAGTGGCTAAAAACAAATCGACTTATCAGTTCATTGACTTGTGATCCTTCACTTATAGAGGATTACTTACAAGGATATGATTTAAGTAATGGGGAGTTAATCCAATCTAAAGGTTCGATATTCAATACATATAGGCACCCCACGATAATCTCGGGTGATGCATCTTTAGCTAAACCATTCATTGAGCATATTGATAAGCTTTTCAATAAAGAAGGTGATGCTGAACAGTTTCTAAATTATATGGCTCACAGAGTTCAGAAACCCGCTGAAAAACCGAGATTTGCTTTACTAATTGGCGGAGGGCAGGGGGTTGGAAAAGATACGGCTGTAGAAATGTGCATTCCTGCTATAGGCTCATGGAACGTGGCAAATATTGAGCCTAACCACTTAGAAAGTGCATTTAATGAGCATGCTGCGAGCACTTTGGTCAGGATAAATGAGGCAGCCAATCTTCAAGAAATGTCACGCTGGGCATTCAATGAAAAAACCAAAGTTTTAATAGCGGGTTTACCTGATATTTGTATGATCAATCAAAAATATGGTCAAAAATATTCCGTCAAATTATTTTGTGGCGTAATTATAACCACAAATCACTTGTTAAATGGCTTACACATACCGCCAGATGATAGAAGATATGACGTTATAGATTGTGCAACATATCAAGAGATGGGATTTAAAAATTTAGACGAAAAAGGTTTATATTTCGATTCTCTATGGAATTGGTTTAATAATGAAAGGGGTAGTCAGCATATTGCTGCGTACTTGCGGGAAAAAGATATTAGTAAATTTTCTGCTGCAAATGGTCAAAGAAGAACTAAAGCGCATCAATCCATAATAATGGTTGAATTGGAGCAGTATGGATGGTTTTTTGATATCGTCAATGAATTAGGTTCCCCAGATTTTATAAGCGTTCCTAAGATAAAAAAAATGGCAGAAAGAAATGGAGAAATTGATACCTCTAAAATCAGTCAATTTCAAATGAAAATTAAGCATGCAGCAACTGCAGCAGATTATGTTAGGTATGGAAATCCTAATAACAAAGAAGGTCGATGGAATATATCTGGTATCAATACTGGGGTCGTAATCTATGCTAAAAGAGAAATAGGTCTGGGTAAGGATCCCCGTGAGATTATTAAAAACCAATTAGAGAGGTTTTAAATTTACTCCCCCGCACTAACCCGTAGTAAATTTTCTTAAACGGTTTTTCTTTAAGGAATATATATTTTTAATGGTCACGGGGTAGTGCGGGGCATGATATTAGTCAATAACTTTATATTCACCAGAATCGATTTTATCTTTTAAATTTTTGAATTTACCTTTAGATACAATTCCATTTTTGGAAATTACAGAGATTATTTGATTTCTCCCATATTTTGGATGTTCATTTCGAATAGTCTTAATTTTCTTAAAATCGTATAAGATTCTATTGTTGAAGCTTTTTATGTCATCAAGTATTTTCTGATTAAAATACAGAAGTTCGTTTGAATAGTTCATTGTAAACAACGAATTTAAATATTCTGCTTGGTTGAAAATACTTTCTTCATTTAGCAGCGGCATGGATGCCATAAGCTCCCGAGCAGTAACAACAATGTTTTTTGTTACTGATAAAGGATAATCATCAATAATTATCAAATCCGATGATTTAAATTGTTTAAATTTGCTAATTAATTCTACAGCTTCAAGATGCTTATTGTTTGACCTTAGCTTGTGAGTGATTATTTCAAGGACTTTGTAGTCAATATCTCCAAGTTGACTAGCAGACTCCTCTACTATTTCTTCGTCCTCACTCCAAAAGTTATCAGTATAGAAGTTATCATATTCAGTAATTGTTGAAGCATTTTTTTCGTCAAATAATATCCTCAAACCTACCAAGTCTTTAAGAACCGTTTTCTCTGTGAGTTCTTGAGAAAATGTTATAACAAGTTTTGATAACTCTAAGAAGTCGTTCACTCGATTTTTTGGAATTAATTCAAAGCAAGCACTAGTTAATAAATCAAAAATATTCTCTTCATGGTTAAACTTACTATCGCTTAAATAGATAATTAAATCTTTTATTTTTGATTGCTGACCTAGTCTATTTAAGTGGGTAACTAATTTAACTACTTTTTCATAATCAAATGCATTTGGATATTTGATTGATTTTTCAACAATTCGAAGATTGTTGTCATAGATATATGCAATCAATTCATCCAGAAACTCTACGTCACTTTTAGTTGATAATTGAGCATCAATTTGATCTAAAATGAGTCCAACTTTTGCATGTTCATCTGCAAATTTAATGGCTTCAGATATGTGTGCTAACGCGGATTCGTTTAAGCCTTGTAAAAGAGCAATCTTAAATAAATTGATGTTACAAACGCAATATAAGTTTGTAACATGTCTAGAACTTTTATCTGCTTGCTTTTGGATATTCTCAGAAGAAGTTTTAAGTACATTATTTGTGATCTCTAAAATTTCTTCGTAACTGGCTTTTGAACTCCGAAACATGGCTGATGACAAATTAGTGTGAGCATCGTAATAAAGTTTGTAGTTATGAGCTTCGTTACTTTTCTGAATTACAAGTTTAAAGAATCCTATGCTACTAATGAAGTCCTCTCTAAAAAAACTGCACATACCTCGCCAATATGTTTGTAGTAGAAATAACTCCAAATTATTGTCTTTGAAAGGGTTTTTAGAAAAATTATCCTCTGCATCCTCAAATTGATTTAGTTCATAGTAGCTAAACCCAATCTTATGATAAACAATCGAATCAACAGATGAATGATCTGCTAGTGACGCAATATATTCTTCAAAGTATAGGACTGCATCCGAAAATTGTTTTGATTCATAAAATTTATTAGCTCTTTCTAAAGTAGACAACTTACTGTTATCAATTTCTTTAAGCCATGACTCAGACAAAGATTCAGCAATAATTCGATTTTTGATTTTAGGCACTGCACTTGTGATAGAGCTACTTATAATTCCAGCTAAATATAGCTTACTCTTTTGCTGATCAGTTAGACCGTCACTCTTGCTGTAGTGTAAGGATATAAGGCAGGATCTAACTTCAGGATCTTCTTCTGCTAAATTCCGAATGTGATCAATAGGAGGAAGATCAAAAGAACTCAAATAATTGATTTTTACAATTTCATCAATTTTTGAAGTTGTAATGTCAATATTCTCTAGTATGCAGTCTTCAATTTTAGAAAGGACATCCCAAGTTAATCTAGGGTTACCATTTGTCCAGTAAAAAACACGGTCTCGAGACTGATTGTTAATTGTTATATTTGCATTTTCAATAAACTCCTCAAACTCCTCAAATGAAAAGTCATCAAGATATATTTTTTCACCAATATTAAATGGAGAGGATGCTTTATCTTTAATCAACTCTGAAGGCTCGGCAACTCCAGACAAAACGTAATTCAATCTTTCAAATTCAGGAAAGTTGACCCTTCCTGAAAAATATACGCTTCTAATAAATGAAAAAACAGCATCTGAATAATTTGTTTTGATTATTGCATCAATTTCATCAAGGCAAATGGTGATGCTACCATTGATAATGGATAACAGATATCTAAGCTCTTGTTCATGCTCTTTGTGAGGATAGCTCGAAAATAGCCCTTCAGATCTAAGAAGGTCAATCTGAATTCTTAAAGCATGGCTTTCTGCTGACATATTATCAATGGCAACATCGATAATATTTCTAAAAAAACTTGATAGGTCAGGGAAATTATTAGATATATCAAGATATATAAAATGATTTGTAAAAGATTTAAACTCTCTCCGAGCATTCAATAGAAGATTTGTTTTACCCATTTGTCTTGATACTAAAACATATCCAGGTCTACCTTTATCTTCTAATATTTTTCTAAGCTGTCTATCTGCTTGACGAGCAACATATAAGCTTTGAGGAACAATCGTGTACGATTTTAAAACCTTTGTATCTGTCGACTTAATAGGCGTATTCATGATTATTTTTTGAATTTAGTAATTGTTCGAAAGACAATTGATCGTTATGGGATTTATCTCGAAAGAAATTTTTAATGACTCTTGGTGATCCTAAAGCTTTATTAATTAATTTTTTTTGCTCAGTTATAGATAACATAAGTGTAGGAAGATGATTAAAAATTAAATTAACTAAATTTTGTAAATCATCATTATTCCATGCTTCAAATTCAATTAAAGATATTTGTTCTGAACATTTTTCGTATGCTTGCATAGCAATTTCAGGGGACTCGATGGATGAGAAAAATATGCGAATTTTTGAATTTGATGTTCTTATTTTGACTGTGTTAATAATCTCAGATATACATTGAACAAACTCTTTCATTTCTTTAGATTCTGATGCGAAAGGTATTTCGTCTAGATAAAGAGCTACTTCACTATGTAGGCCTTGTGACATTAGAAATTCTATTAATGCTTGCCTGGGCATAAAAGTTGGCAGATTACCCTCATATTTACCAACTTGTTTTGCTGTTAAAAGGATTTCATTATAAAAATCTTCTGGGTTAAATTTATTTTTAAGATGAGATAAACACAAATTAATTGTTTCAAGCCCATTAATAAGCAAATGATTTTTTATTGATGATGTTTTTCCCGAACCTGAAAGACCATAAATCCAAATACTTCTGTTGGATTGTTCTTTACTTATACTTTCATCAATATTCCTGTACAAGTAATATTGAATTGAGTTTTGATTTACAACATCAAAAAGAACATTGGTTATTTCTCCACTTTTCTGTAAAGGTGGGTGTGAATTAATTGTTGTTGAAGAGCTAACAGAATTAATTCTTTTAAACTCTTTCAGCAGAAATTGTATAAGCCAAATGTGGCTTGGATGGCTTAAATTATCTGGTTTTACTAATGATGAGTGATTTGTTCCAGGTATGGTCTGTGCTTCAAAATATCTATTCGATGACAATGGATTAACTACTATTGACATAAATTCTGGTAAGAACTTTATTCTTAACATTGGGTGATTCTCAAGAGCTTCTAGTCCAACGATAGTAAAGTTTTGAGGATTGTTAATAATTCTTCTAAATCTATGATCTAAATCAACTAAAAATGTATTTGTGAGTGAAAGCTGATCAGCGGTAGTGTTTGAATATAGAGTTCTTAATTTTTTTGCGATAGGATTATCTGCAAACTTAGAACCTAATGATGGTGATCCCATAAGTAAGAGGCCTAATTTCTTATTTGCAAAATACTCCTTATGAAAATCAATCATGTGCCTAACTATAATGCCTCCAAGGCTATGGCATACAAATATAATATTATCTTTTCCTATTACATTTGCTTGGTGAATGAGGTCTGAAGAATTGAGGTTAGTAAACATCTGCTTCGAACAGTCTGTGATGCTGTAATTTCCAGATTTAATTTCTGTGTAATATTCTGCAATATAAATACTATAGTCCTCATTAGCTAAACGGGTGTCAGATAGCAGCAAGTTTGGCCAGTAAGTGTTCTTGTTAGTCCAACAACTTTTGGAATTTGACATAAATCCATGTACAAATACAATCGCAGTTTTACTTGTATTAGAATGGCCGTGCCAACTATTTTTTTGTATAACTTGTGGTTTATTTTTCTTTTTAATAATCATTTTAGAATGCTTAGCAAGTATTATTGGTGTATATTAAATTAATTAAGTAACCATATAAAAATTATTTCATGTCCATCATGAAATTAAGTAAGTTTCTATCAATCATTAATAATCAATCTACACATATTGCTAATAATTTAAACAATGCATGGCTTATCTGCAGTTGTGCAGAGGATTTTTGAGAGCATTAAGGGGTCTAATTAGGGGTCTCATGCTTTTGAATGGTATTAAAATCAGTTATTTTCAGCCTAATTTCAACATTATAATGTGGGAGAGTATCTCCGACATCCTTTATAAAGTTACAATTTCAGAATGGCATATTTTGGTCCGAAGTGGCTTTTCCTTCAAAATGGATGCTCATTGGCGGATTTTGCCAATGTAGTGGCTTCAACCTATGACGATTTATATTTGTAGGAATCTATAGCGCTTTTTCCCAAGCATCAGGAATCTTCCGTCCCCATGCAGCATAGATTGGAGAAAACGCAATATGTGCTTGATCCCGTGATGTTTCCGTCTCTCCAAGAGTCACGTCATTACCTATGCGTTTAATCAATGCAAGTAGTTGAACAGGTGTGCCGGTTTTGGTCACTAGAGTGGCAGATAAAAATTCACTTTTTTCGGGCGCATCTACCGCTCGGCGATACGGATTGCTTGGATCAAAGGTAGCGCTCCAAACCTCGCTAATGAGAATAACCCCATCCGCACCGAGCTTGATTATCTCGCTAGCTAGCGTTCTCATGACAAGATACTTTTCTCCGTGTTCCTGAACAGCCAACTGCATCAAATTTACTGGTCGTACGCCATGGAGAAGGAAAGCAATTGTGTCGTGATGACCATCCAAAGAAAACATTTTTCTGGCTACTAAGAACAGATCTTTCAACGTCGCTTCGGGTGTAGAGTCTATTGATGTGAACATGTTCTTGGGATCAAGCTCGTACCTCTGTGCAGCGTGTTCCGCCTTTTCCCTGTCGAATTCGATATGTTTCTGTTCAAGTTCCATTGACTGTCCAGTCGCGAGCCAAATGCTGTGACTGCGGGCGTCGTCGTGTCCAATCATACAGGGAAGCCTTCCACCTCTCGATTTGTGACCCTGTGAATGGTCCATGTTGCCTTCCACAGTGCATGGCATTTCCAAACTAAGTTCTCGGTGAGCGTCATACACTAACTCGGCGATTTTTCCATAGGCAATTCCCACAGCATCTAAAAGCTCATAGTCTGGCAAGCTATTTTCTATCCAGCGTCTTTGGATACGCAATATACCATCCTTGAAAATATGCTTTTTTAATGCTTCGGTAGAAATGCTGCTAATCAATTCGGTTGTGCTTTGAAATAGTTCAGTGGGAACTTCCATGCTCGGTCCTTCTTCGAAATAGGATGCAATTATTTCGGCTCTGACAAAACTATGCGTCTCTAGATCACCTTGTTTCTCGATTTTGTTACGTGCGTCTACCATCCAGCGCATCAAAGGATCGGCGCGCAACTTTTCTTGCCAGTATTCATACCAAATTTCGAAATTAGGGAAGAGCCGTTTGTTACTCTGCACTATAAAGGTAACAGTACGCAGTGTTTGAATTGCGGACTGAATTGAAACCCTGAAGCTTTCTGGGTCAAAATATCCGCGTTCTGCTTCATGCCAATGCCTATGTAGGTCTTCAAGCCGACGATCTACCGCCGCCAATGGACAGTTGTACTTATGTTCTGCTTCACTCATCTTAAAACCCCATTGCACATTCTCCGAGTAGATCGGAGACGAATAAAATTAACGGTTCAACCATCCTTAAAACGGTCAATGTCAGTAGAAAGCGATTAGCGCGTTATTTCGAGAAGCGGCTTGTGACCTTAAAAGGACGTGGAAAAAATTAACGAGAGTTACTTAACAAGTTTTAATGCATTTGTAGGTTTAATTTGTTTAGTAATTGAAATGGTATTATTAGTCGATACATTCGTAAGTGTTAAACCAAAAGTGAGCATATCTATATCCTCTTGTAGTAACGACAATTCTCTTGCAACATCCGCCCTAGATACATTTTCTTCCTTTAACATCTCAAACACTTTCGCAAGCATTTTTGATGTTTCGTGCCGCATGGGACTTGGCTCTTTAGACCTATACCCAAGCTTAGCAATTTGAATGCAAAGGTTTCGATGTCTCCACTCACTAAGTAGTCCAAGTTGGTTCATTCGATTAACTAATGCCGCTAGCGAAACACCCCATACCGCCTTTAGTTTAATAAGATAATCTATTTCTGAAATTGTAGGTTTATATGCGATTACACTATTGCTAGGCATTAAAAAAGCAGCAGCAAAAGCGTTGGCCGCTTTTTCCATTTCTGGGTTATGTGCTGCCTCTCCATGCAACATGCTGTAACTATCTCTGACCAAATGTCCAAGTTCATGTGCTGCATCAAAACGACTGCGCTCTGCAGATTTTTGTGTGTTTAAAAAAACGAATGGTTGCTCTTGATGCCAGACACTAAACGCATCAACTTCATGAGCCTCTATTGCCAAAGAAAATACCTTTATACCTTTGGATTCGAGCAAATGAATCATGTTAGGAATAGGCGCCTCACCTAAACCCCAAATTCTTCTCAAGCTTGCAGCCGCGTCCTCAGGAGATAGGTCATGTAGATTTGGCACGTTGATGGCTGGAAGGGTAAATTTAGAAGCTATCCATTCATTAAATAGGAATGCAATGGCTCCAGAACTCAATGCGCTCTGCATCAAGCTTACCGACATTTTGGACATAGAACGAAAGCTTGCAGTATGTTCAGCTATAACAGCTAAATCATCACCATAGAAGAAAGACAAGGGAAACCTCAACTTATCAGCTATCAGCTGTAGTTTATCCCCTTCAGGAGTATATTCTCCTGCCTCATATCCCTGCACTGATCTTACATCTACATTTAATTCGGTCGCTAATTTTGCTTTAGTCCATTTGCGTCTGATACGGGCGAACTCAATCCTTGATGGATTTAATGCTTTCATATGGTAACTCTTTATGCTTTTTTACGTATTACATCAAAATCTATATCTTCGTTTGGAAAGCTAGGTAAAACTTTGGGCTCCGACCTTGAATCAATAGGTTTGAAGATAATTCTTTCTTTCCAACCCATAATCTTTCCACGTACAAAGGAAGCTGGTAGTGATAACTCCATACGAATTTCGCCACCAACCTCAACGTGATACAAGAAAACCCAAAGTTCTGTGCCCTCAGACCCAGCTCCGTCTTGTCCTGCGAATAGCTGTAAGTTTTTCTTAATAGCTTTATCTAAAACTACGCCTTTGATGCCTTGATTTCTTGGAAATCCCGCTGGACGGCCAGTATCCTTATCGCCAGTCATTACAGCAATCATGACGTTTTTCTCAAGTGAAACAGTTAAAGGACAGTTGTTGTTATCGTTGAAATTCCAACGCAGAGCCTTTAACTCAGTTCTAAGTGCGGCAACGGTATAGAACCAATGAAAGCTGCCTGCCGCAGTAGGAGCATGTGCTGGCGTTGCTTCAAGCCTAGCTGCTGCGCCCATAGAATTTGCTTTAGTAAAAAGACTTTCCTCAAGAGAAGGGTGGAGCCGCCAAAGTCTCATTGGCACACTTTCATTTATGAATATTTCTGCACGTGGTACATAAGATGGCGTTAGTTCGAACATTGGTTACCCCTTAACTTAACTTCCGATTAATGTACCACATATCGAGGGAACAAAACCAGAAGTTAAATTTTATTTCTCAACTAACTTAGAAAAGAAAAAATCATCTATACGAGTTGAGTGGATGATTTTTTTGATAAATTGAAAATTGCCGCAAAAGCTACTTTATTTACTTATCTTTCAACGATTTCAATTTCTCCCTCTTTTCCAGGTTGGAAAGTACATATTGCTTTATAAGGCAATTCATTACCTAGAGCATTTTTAGCATCAAAATTCATTTCTAATCTCACATTATGTGTAGCTGGTGCTTCATAGTATGTTGTCCCACTAAAGTGATGTATATCTACAGAGATAGGAAATCTCGAATTTGCTTTGATACCTTTTTCACAGGCTATCATGGCATCACCTTTGCTAATTGCTAATTCCTTTTGTGTTGAAACTTCATCATTATTTTTAAGCTGAAACTCATCTAAATAAATTCTTTCACCATTATTGCAATCCACCCAAAATTTCATATGTTTTAAGGTGCTGCTATCACTCAACTCTGAAGCAATCACAGTGTCACATTTGCCACTATTAATGGATTTTTCTGCTGCTAATTTACGGAATTTTGTGATTTCATTTAGTCTTGAATTATATTTTTTAATTGTTTTCTCAAAACCACCCTTAGCTGTATAAGGCTCCAGCGCGTAATCCTCGATTTTCCCTTCGTAATTATCACTTTTTAACTCTTTTTCTACTTTAGGTTCAACAGTAGGGGAAACGCTTTGGATGCTGACGTTTGCGCTAGGTGGTGTGTCTGGTATTTGTGCCTCCGGCTCTTTGTATAAAGCGTATAAGGCTACTAAAGTTGCATATGCAAAACCGTAGATCCTAGCTTTATTGCTATATTCTTTTTTTAATAAAAACCATACAAATATTATAGGCACGCAAACAACTCCTAAGATTAGTAGGGCACTAACTTGCTTTTTTTCTTGTTCCATAAATTGCCTTTGTAAAGTTTATAAATGATTGATAGATAAGTAACACGATAATAACGGATACAACTGTATGCAGACAAGGGCAAAATAATAAGCGAATCTCTCGCTTAAAATGAAAGCTAAAAATATCACATCAATAGTCTTTGGTCAGGTTCTAAAAGAGCAAAGGTTAGAGCGTGGACTTACTCAAGATAAACTAGCAGAATTAGCAAAAGTAGATCGTAGCCACATTAGTTCTTTAGAACGCGCGACAAGATCACCGCTTATCCCTACATTATTTACACTAGCTAATGCTTTAGGTATGACTGCTAGCCAGCTAATTGAAGCTGTTGAGAAAAGACTCAAATCAATGAAGTAGCTTAATTGCTATGTCTTTAATTTCCTTTCCTTGATAGAGAATATTCTGCCAATGATTAGGGATATTGTTTACCCCATAAAATGCACCCGCTATCTGTCCTGTGATTGCAGCCGTAGTATCTGCATCATCCCCTAGATTTGCTGCCATTAGTACTGCCTCCCTGTAAGATGTTGAGTTATAAAAACACCATAAAGCAGCCTCTAATGAGTCAATGACATAGCTTGATCCTTTAACCTCATTTTTAGTCTTATGCTTATAATTTCCACATGCTATTGAAATCACTTTGGGCTGAATTAGGAGAAGTGATCTTCCATCTAATGTAGTTGCCTTATCTTTACCACTTAAAGCTTGATAAAGTATAAATGCCAATAATTGACAACACTCTATTGCCTCAGGCGCTGCATGCGTGGTTTTTGAGCTTTCGGCTGAGTAATGCAAAACGTCAGATAACAATGGGTAGAAATATAAAACAACAGGTGCAAGGCGCATTAGTGAGCCATTACCAGCAGATAATATATTAGTTGAGCCACTATATGGGTTGCCGCTTTTTTCGAAGCGGGAGAGGGCTGCTCTTACGGTGTTACCGATATCGAAGCACCTACCAGTAGAACTAAGGTGTCCGTTTTTCCACCATCTAAGATAATTGGTCATTTGATGGTGAGCATTGAAACCATTACATATAATTAGGCTTTCAGCTAAACATAAAGTCATTGACGTGTCATCAGTCCATTGACCTGCTTTAAGATGGAATATCCCACCACCAATAATGGTGGTAAGTTCTGAAAAGCTATCACGAGGGCAAAACTCAACGGTTGTACCAAGTGCATCTCCGATTGCTAGGCCAATTAAACAGCCTTCATATCTTTGGGATAACAACTCAAAACTGATTACTTGATTATGTAACATTTTAGGGCAATAGATAAATTCTTAATAAATCTTCTTGTGCTAACAATTTCCCTTTTTCAATTATTTTATCTAAATATCTTCTTTCAATGTTTTTGGATGCTGCAAAGTCAGAGAGGCTAGTTTTTTCTCGTGCTTTAATTTCACTTATTAGCTCTTCAAATTTTTCTATTTTTAAACCTTTAATTTTTTTAGGTGGTAAATCTAAGATATTTTCTAATATTAAGTTTGCAAGCCAAGCGGGCGGTGCAACTTGGTGATGAGCAATTAACCTCAAAGCTTTATTAAATAATCGCTTTTTTTCTGGTGTTGAAGTGATTTTGTGGAATTTCAAATGTGAATATTCTTCCCTCAAAATTTTATAATTTATACCCTCAACTGAATTAAATATTTTATTGAGTAAATTTCCATATCTGATTTTTGATGGAAAAAATACTTTAATATTATTTTCATATGCAGCAAGTTCATTTAAATAGTGTTGAACATTACTTTTATCTGCATAGTTTATATAGGATCTAATTTCATTTAAGTAGCTGTCAAATACATCCAAGTATACTTTCCTGAGATCGAAATCTTCCAGAAAATGAATTTCTATAATCTTCAATTCAATTTGACAAAATAGTTTTGATGCTTCACAAAGTGGATCTATTATTTCGGGAAAGTTAGATTTTAAATTTTTGTTGTTGGCATCATATTTCGGGTTAGGTATGTATTTAAAATCATAATTCATTGATTTTTACCCGTTACAAAACTTGCCCAGTCCGCCATTAATTTTCTTCTTTTTTCTAATAAGTCGGTTCTTGCATAAGCTGCTTCCGCTTTATTTTTAAGTTGATGGGCAAGGGCATGTTCTATCACCTCTCTTGGATGGGAAGTAGTTTCTCCGGCCCAATCTCTAAATGTTGATCTAAACCCATGTACAGTAATATCTCCATATCCCATACGTCTTAAAACAGCTGAAATGCTCATATCAGATAACTTACCACCTCTGGGAGACTTAAATAGCAAATTATCATTTTCTATTAATGAGCTAGGTATTAAATCAATGGCTTCTTGAACAAGTGGCACTCGATGCTCTTTGCCTGCTTTCATTCTTTCAGCGGAAATTATCCACAGACTATCTGATAATTCAGATTTAGTTGCACCACGAGTTTCGCCTGAACGAGCAATAGTCAAAATTGTCCATTTAAGGGCAGCCGCTCCAGTTCCTTCCATGCTTTTAAGTTTTACCCAAAATTCCGGGATATGACGGTAATCCATTGCTGGAAAATGTTTCACCGATGACATTAAGCTTGGTTTTGGTAAAATTGTACTCAAATGCCCTTTCCATCTTGCAGGGTTATCGCCACTTCTAAAGCCTTGAGCAGTTGCATAGTCAAGAATTTTCTCTATACGCCCCCTAACTCGATTAGCAGTTTCGTTTTTGGTTTCCCAAATGGGTTTTAGGATGGATAAAACATCAGAAGTTTTAATATCTTTCGCGAGCCTTTTACCAATTTTGGGATATACATAGTTAATTAAAGAGGAACGCCACTGATTCTCGCTTTTAGTGCCCTTCCAGGCTGGGGCATGAGATTTTAGATAATCATTAGCCAAGTTTATTATTAATTGGCTTTCTAAATTAATTTTAGGTTCAATAGTTAAACCACCTTTAATGTTTTTTCTCAATGAATAAGCTTTATCTCTAGCTTCTGATAGGGTGGTTATGGGATAACCTCCAAGCCCATAATCTGATGTTTTACCGTTAACGGTTATTCTTAAAGCAAAATCACGTGAACCTGAATTTCTTACTCTCAAGAGTAAACCATTCCCATCGTAATACCGTCCTGGTGGGGAGTTTTGTACCTTTTTGTCTGTTAATCGTTTTGCCATTTAATATAATTCTTTAATGTTTAAAATAAATAGGTTTTTAAAGACCCTTTATTAGACCCCTTTATATTATCGGTTTGATAAATGCAGAAGGCAACATAAAAATACTAAAAAAGACAATATATAATCGCAACATATTGAATATAAGCATTATTAGTGAATTATTTGGATAAGCTTGGACTTATTGGAACAAATTATATTGAGGACTCTCTCTCCGCCAAAAGTTAGTTTCAAGCAATCCAGTCAACCAAGATTGATAAACACTATAAATAAAAAGCCCTTATTCAAAGGGCTTTTTCGATTTTAATAATATTTTTATTTAGGCGTTACTTCAACGCCACCGTCTTTTGGCTCTTCTGTCACATTTTTACCTTTAGGTCTGCTTTTACTGTCTTTTTTATGGTGTTTATCTGCAGGTTTTGCATCATGATTTTCGGTAGGTTGTGGCTCAAGATAATTGCCGTTATCAGTACTATTTGGCACTTTATCTTTTTGCATTTGTGCTGGCGGAGCATCTTCTACTGGTGGTGCTGCAACAACTTGTGCGGACGCGAATGAAAGAAATGTAATTGCGATTAATGTATTTAATTTGTTCATGATCTTCTCCAGAATTGATGAAAAAACCTAGCTCAACTGAGTTGGTATAACCAAACCTTAATCAATAAATTTGAGAGTAAATGTAGGACGTGAGAGGAATTTTTTGTCAGAATTACTTTACATAGAAAAATATAAAGCCTATCAATTGCAGGATTGGCTTTATATTTATACTGGACGGTTACTAGATATACAAATTAATCACTTAAAAAAGCCTGTTATTTGATGACCACTTTATTGACTGTTTGTATTAAATTTCCAGTGCTGCTTGATTTATTTGCGCCAATTTTAGCTGTATTGGAAGTGTTTGCTTGATTGGTAATTGCTGGTTTTACAGGTTCTACTCGATTCACAATCTCTGATTTCATATGACTGGATGTATCGTGTGTTGGTTCTTGAGTACAACCGCCCATGACTGTTTTTTGGCAAGCGCTAGCAAGTAATGATGTTGTGAATGTAGCAGCGAATACAAGGGCAATTAGACTCAATTTCATGATGATTTCCTATTAAGCGGTAAAAAAAGAATAAGCAAGTAATTTTATATAACCATTATTATAAAATTTAGTTATTTCAGATTCATTAAAAAACTGTAATTAATATGTAATAAATTCTAATTATTGACATAGCAATCAACGTTTAGCTGATGACTATTAAAGTGACATGCCAATACAGGCGATATCAGTTAGAGGTAGTTGATTGGTTTAGTCCAATTTTTAACGGTCACTAATCGAACGAAACGCCTTAATTTTAGTCAGTTAAACATGCCATTAACTTACTTTGAAAGCCAATATGATGACTGGGAATATGAAAAGAAATTTAGGCGTGGGCTTGTTTGGATTGTTTGTTTTGAGTGCTAGCCTGATAACGAATGCTGCGACCTGTTCAGCGCTTTACAATCATCAATACACGACTTTACAAGGCGAGAAAATCAACTTGTGTGATTATCAAGACAAACCAATTTTGGTGGTGAACACGGCGAGTAAGTGTGGCTTTACGCCGCAATTTGAAGCTTTGGAAGGTTTATACAAAAAATATAAGCAACAGGGTTTGTTAGTAGTTGGATTCCCGTCAAATGATTTTAAGCAAGAGCTAGGCGACAATAAAGCGATAGGCGATTTTTGTAAATTGACTTATGCAGTGAACTTTCCGATGACGCAAAAAAGTTCCGTTTCAGGTGAAAATGCCAATCCTTTTTACAAGCAATTGGCTGAAAAGTCTGGTGTCACGCCAAAATGGAATTTCTATAAATATGTGATTTTGCCAGGCGGTAAAGAGGTGTTTGCCTATGAAAGTACTGTCCTGCCAGAATCAGATGAGATTCTTGGCAAAATCAAACCATTTCTAAAATAGGTGCTTTCAAAGTCATCACTTGTTTAACTTAATTCTGTAAAACAAAAAAGAGGCTTTTAAGCCTCTTTTTGCGGTTTTAATAAGGTTAACTTAACCTATTTATTTAACTAATATTTATTTGATTAATATCTTAATTACTTGGTAATTAAGCCGCTTGTTTCACAGGCTTACGTATTTTTTGCAAAATAATGGCAGACAACTCTTCAATTGAACGGCTGGTCGAATCTGCCCAAGTAATGTCATTGCTGCGCATAAGACTTTCAGCAGTGGCGATTTCTTTACGGCAATTATCCAAAGAAGCATAAAAACTATCAGGTCTACGTTCAGAACGTACAGAATGTAGGCGTTCTGGTTTGATGGTTAAACCAAAAATCTTGTCGATATGTTTATACAACACTTCAGGCAATGTGCCACGCTCAAAATCTTCTGGAATCAACGGGTAATTGGCTGCTTTAATGCCGAATTGCATTGCTAAATAAATACTGGTTGGGGTTTTTCCGCAGCGCGATACGCCGATTAAAATCACTTGCGCTTCATCAAGGCCAGAATTAGTCATGCCGTCATCATGGCCAAGTGTGAAGTTAATAGCTTCCATACGCTCATGATAATTGGTGCCCATCACACTATGCGCAATGCCCGCACCAGTCAGTGGTTTTTGATCTAGCTCTACACCTAATGGATCAATAAATGTTGTGAATAGATCAATAAAATAGGCGTTTGCTTTTTTTAAGCAATTACGTAACTCTATATTCCCCAGCGACATAATAACTGTTGGGCGCGCTTGGTCTTCTTCTGTCGCATGCAGTATCGCCTCCTTAGCAAGCTCAATTTTTTCCAAGGTGTCTGTAAATGGCAAACGTACTTGCTTAAAATTCGTGCGTGGAAAATGTTCCAGCAACTTTCCCAACGCACTCGCAGTAATGCCAGTGCCGTCAGAAATAAAAAATACAGTACGGTGATCCATTTGAATACAACCTTTTATTAGCTGATGCTATTTTTTAGTGAGACGTTGCCATGTTGCAACTACCGTATCTGGATTTAATGAAACAGATTGTATGCCTTCAGCAACCAGCCATTCAGCGAAATCGGGATGGTCTGATGGGCCTTGGCCACAGATGCCCACGTATTTACCTAAGCGATTACAAGTGTTGATTGCCATTTTCAGCAACTCTTTCACTGCGTCATTACGCTCATCAAAGCCGTCAGCCAAGATGCCAGAATCTCTATCCATGCCCAATGTCAATTGCGTTAAATCGTTAGAGCCGATTGAGAATCCATCGAAATATTCTAAGAATTGTTCAGCCAGTAATGCGTTAGATGGAATTTCGCACATCATGATAATGCGCAAACCATTTTCGCCGCGTTTAAGGCCATTCTCAGCCATGATTTCAGTCACCGCTTTGGCCTCATCCAAAGTGCGCACAAAAGGAATCATTAACTCTACGTTAACTAGGCCGATTTCATCGCGTACTTTTTTCATGGCAGTACATTCCATGGCGAAACATTCTTTAAAGTCTTCTGCCATATAACGCGCCGCACCGCGGAAGCCAATCATCGGATTTTCTTCATCTGGCTCATAGATATCACCACCGACTAGTTTTTTGTACTCGTTTGATTTGAAATCAGACGTACGCACAATCACTGGTTTTGGGTAGAAAGAAGCGGCAATAGTTGCAACACCTTCGGCTACTTTATCGATATAAAATTGTTTCGGTGAAGCATAACCACGCGCACGGCTTTTAATGATGGTTTGAATGCTTTTCGGCATGGCATCGACATTTAAAATCGCTTTAGGATGAATACCAACCATATTGTTAATCACAAATTCTAAGCGCGCCAAACCAACGCCATCATTAGGGATTTGCGCAAAACTGAACGCCATATCTGGGTTGCCGACGTTCATCATGATCTTGCAAGGTGGTTTAGGTAACGCGCTGTTCGCTTGTGTCGATACTTCAAAATCTAATGCACCGTGATAGACAAAACCAGTTTCGCCTTCCGCACAGGAAACCGTCACGATTTCACCTTCGCGCAATAAATCTGTCGCGTTGACTGAGCCAACGATCGCTGGAATACCTAATTCACGCGCGATAATCGCAGCATGACAAGTACGGCCGCCACGGTTAGTCACCAAAGCAGAAGCGCGCTTCATCACAGGTTCCCAATTCGGGTCTGTCATATCGGCAACCAATACATCGCCTGGTTGCACTTCATGCATTTGTGAAGGATCTAACACGATTCTCACTGGACCAACGCCCACTTTTTGTGTCACCGCACGTCCAGCAACCAGTGGTTTAGCTGAATGTTTTTGCAGTTTGTAGGTTTCTGTTACGTTTTTAAGTAGTTCTTGCGATTTAACTGTTTCTGGACGCGCTTGTAAGATGTAAAGTTTGTTATCCAAACCGTTTTTACCCCACTCAATATCCATCGGACAGCCGTAGTGGTTTTCAATCGTCATGGCATAAGTCGCCAGTTCTAAAATATCCTCATCACTTAATGAGTAACGCTCAGAATCTGCTGTTTCAACATCGATTGTGTTGGTGCTTTTGCCTGCTTGCGTTGCATCTGAAAATACCATTTTGATGAGTTTAGAACCCATGGTACGGCGCACAATCGCTGGCTTGCCAAGCGCTAATAATGGCTTATGCACGTAAAATTCATCTGGATTCACAGCGCCTTGAACAACTGTTTCACCTAAACCGTATGAAGAGGTAATGAATGCGACATCTTTAAAGCCAGACTCTGTATCAATCGTAAACATCACGCCGGCACAGCCAATATCAGAGCGCACCATTTGTTGTACGCCTGCAGACAAAGCCACATCGGCGTGCACAAAACCTTTATGCACGCGGTAAGAAATCGCGCGGTCGTTATATAAAGAAGCAAATACTTCTTTAATAGCGTGGTTAATGTTATCTAAACCATGAATATTCAAAAAGCTTTCTTGCTGGCCAGCAAAAGAAGCATCAGGTAAATCTTCTGCAGTGGCTGAAGAGCGCACCGCAAAAGTGGTGCCCGCGGCAGAGTTATCAGTCAAGCGTGCATAATTTTCGGCGATTGCAGCATTTAATGCAGCTGGAAACGGTGCATCCATCATCCAGGCGCGAATTTGCGCACCGCAAATCGCTAAAGCTTGCGTGTCATCTGCATTTAGGTTATCCAGCAAGTCGTTGATTTTTTTATCTAGACCATCTTGTGCTAAAAACTCACGGAATGCATGAGCGGTTGTAGCAAAACCAGTCGGTACGCGTACACCTTTGGCCTTTAGCTGTGAAATCATTTCGCCTAAAGACGCATTTTTACCACCAACTGAGCCTACATCTGTATTGCGGAGCTGTTCAAATGGAACTACGTGAGCTGCTGACATGCTGAAATCCCTTAATTTTGCAGAAGAACTAGATTAATAGTGCTTTATAAATATCCACACTATTGATTGTTAATTGTTTATGTTCGATATTGTGCCAAAATAGCCTGTTAATGTCACGTTACATGATTAGCCCAATAAGACTAAATTGGTTAATCCATCCGCATTTTGACCGTTTAAGCTAAAATAATAGAAAATAGTTAAGTGTAAAATTGCCAAAGTAAGCCATGAATCCTCTAAATCCAATATCGCCTGAAAATTCTGAAAAGTTGCAGCCTCAAGAAAAGTTATATCTTGAAAAAGTCACTGTGACGACCACGGCACGTTTGCATATGGGGTTTGTGGATTTGAATGGTAGCAAGGGCCGTCTATTTGGTAGTTTGGGTTTGGCGTTGAATGCACCAATAACGCAGTTAACTATTGCAAAAAGTGAAAAAACGTTAATTGCAGGTAAAAACTGCAATTATGTTGTTAAAATCGTCGAAAATATCAAAAATAAGCTAAAAATAGATGTTAATTTTTTGGTGGATATTCAACAAAATATACCTGAACATGCCGGCTTGGGTTCTGGTACGCAAATGGCTTTAGCGATAAGTGCTGGGATAAATGCTTTATGTGATTTAAATTTAACCACCGCGCAGCTGGCAAGTCTAACTAATCGAGGCAATCGTTCAGGTGTGGGAATCGGTACTTTTGAACACGGTGGATTGGTGTTAGATGGTGGCAGAAAAATACAGCCAGAAAGTAACTCTCAAGAAAATAATTCCCAAAAAAACAATCTACAAGTTCCGCCAATTATTGCACGCCACGACTTTGCGCAAGATTGGCCGATTTTGTTGATCATGGATAACGATGATCAAGGTGTATTTGGCGATGCAGAATTGCAAGCTTTTGAGACATTAAAGTCAGCAGATTTTGCTACTGCGCAGGCGTTAAGTCACAGCGTGTTAATGCAAGCGCTACCTGCAATTATCGAACGCGATTATGCGCAATTCTCTGAAGCGATCCATGCATTGCAACTGGCTACAGGAAACTATTTTTCTACTGCCCAAGGCGGACATTACAAAAGTAGCAAGGTCGCTGAAGTGTTAAATTATATCAATGCGCAAGGTATTATCTGCGCAGGACAAAGCTCTTGGGGGCCGACTGGCTTTGCTATCTTTGAGAGTGACGATGCCGCCAATAAAATATTGAATCAATTACAACAGCAGTTCTCTAAACTTAACCAAGTACAATTTCGACTGGTGCGCGCTAAAAATACGGGCGCGACGATTCAACTTAGTTAAAGTTATTTACTCAGGTTAACGTTATTTATTTAGTTAAAATTAAAGACTCAAAATTAAAAAGATAAGCAACCATCATGCAAAAAGTTTCTATATTACATTTAATCACCGCTGCCAAAAACGCTAGTCCGTTTGATGTGAATATGGCGTACGATGCGGGTTTTGACAAAATAATGCCGTATACCAATGTGGCGCTTAATGAGGTCGCTGGCTTAACTCAGGATGCGATTTTTTCGCGCAGTCCTTCAGGCGTAAAACGCGAGGCGCTATTTATTGGCGGGCGTGATATTCATCTGGCATTAACCATGCAGCACGCCGCAAAAAATGCCATGTTTACACCGTTTGAAATGTCTACCTTTGCGGATCCTTCTGGCGCGTTTACAACCGCCGCAGCCATGTTGGCTAAAATTGATGCTTTACTTAAAAGCCAGCAGCAAACATTATCCACGCAAACTATTGCCATTTTTGGTGCTGGTGGTACGGTAGGCAGTACCGCGGCTTTAATTGCTGCATCGTTAGGGGCAACGGTACAGTTGGTCGCGCACAAAGAATTAGCGCAAATGCAAGTTTACGCAGGGGATTTGCAGGCAAAATATGGAGTTAATTTATACGTGGTGGATGGCTCGGATGATGCAAAGAAAACGCAGATTTTGCAAACGGCTACTGTAGCGATTTGCGCAGCGGCAGCAGGCGTTAGAGTGTTAGAACATGCGCATTTTAGTGCATCTACAACGCTGAAAATTGTGGCGGATGTGAATGCAGTTGCGCCATCAGGCGCGGCCGGCGTTGATGTGATGAGCGACGGACAAGTGATTGCCGATACACAAATTCTTGGGCGTGAGATTAACGGTCATGAGATTAAAGGAATCGGTGCGCTAGCTATCGGTCAACTAAAATACAAAACTCAGCAAACCATGTTACAGCAAATGCTGAAAGCGGAACATCCTGTGCATCTCGCTTATAACCATGCTTTTGATATTGCCAGAGCTTTATAGTTAACGCTGATTTTGCGTGATTAATACGATTATCATCGCGGCAATATCCAGCCGCTGTTATGTACAAGCGGCGGTAGATGCTGGTTTTGAAGTCATTGCGATTGACGCGTTTGCAGATGTAGACACCCAAAATTCAGCAAAAAAAGTGATTCAGATTGAGGTAAATCACGGTCAGTTTCATCCGCAGCATTTACTACATGCTTTAAACCAAATAGATTTGAGCGACTGTATAGGATTTGCTTATGGCGCAGGATTCGAGGCACAACCTGAACTGTTAAAGCAAATCGCTTTGTTGTTGCCAATTATCGGCAACACTGCTGAAGTGATTGAGCAATGCAAACAGCCACGCGATTTTTTTGCCTTGTGTGATGTGTTAAGTATGCTGTATCCAGAAACTGTGTTTGAAAAACCTATCAATACACTGGGTTGGTTGCAAAAAACCATCGGTGCAAGTGGCGGTGAGCATATTAAATCTGTACTACCTTTAGACTTAACTTTAGATTTAGAGCCAATGACGCAGGTCTACTATCAAAATAAGCAGTCTGGTACACCCATTTCCTGCTTATTTTTAGCCGATGGGAAAAATGCACTGATACTAGGCTTTAATGAGCAATGGTGCAGCCCAACGACATTGTCACCATATCGCTTTGGCGGTGCGGTGAGCCATGTTGAATTGAATGGAAATATCCAAAATAAGCTCACCGAATTTATACAGTCAATCACTCAAACATTAGGCTTAAAAGGTTTAAATAGTTGCGATTTTCTTGTGCAGGATAATGAAGTATTTGCCTTGGAAATCAATCCGCGGTTGAGTGCCAGTTTGAGTTTGTATCAAGCAAAACGCGGCAAACTATTTGCTGCACATGCGGCGGCTTGTTTGGGACAATTACAAGAGTGGCCTGTTGTTGATCAATCATCGCGGGCGATTCAGATTGTTTACGCGAATCAAATCGCAAAAGTGCCAGCAGAAATGGATTGGCCAGAATGGGTGTGTGATATTCCGCAACCTGACAGCGTGATACCGGCTGGCGCACCGATTTGTAGTGTGATTGCCGACGCGCGTACGGCAAAACTTGCTAAACAAAAGGTATTAGAAAGAGCGGCTAGCCTGTGATACGCTTAAGTTTTGCAGCGGTTGATTGATAGCAAAATAATCAAAACTCAAATAATCTAAAAAACTTAACAGCTCAATCCTCTATGAATTCACCAAAAAATATCAGTATTAACTATCTATCACAGCCTTTAGTTACGGCGTTAATTAACGATGTAGAAGCGTTAAATTTAAAGATTTTCGCACATGAATCAGGCGCAACCATTATTGACGCGGGGATTGACGCAACTGGCGGTTTAGAAGCAGGGCGGCGTATTGCAGAAATCTGTATGGGTGGTTTGGGACAAGTTACATTTGTGCAAAATAACAGCTTTGCAAACTGGCCAGCTGGTTTGCAGGTTACTGCAAAAAAACCTGTGCTGGCTTGTCTTGGCAGTCAATACGCTGGTTGGGCGCTCAGTCATGAAAAGTTCTTTTCACTTGGTTCTGGCCCTGCGCGCTGTATTGCGCAACGTGAAGATATTTTTAAAGACATTCAATATAAAGACACCGCTGAAAAAACAGTATTAATCTTAGAAACAGACAAAATCCCGCCAGCTGAAGTTATCGAAAAAGTCGCGCGTGACACCAATATTAAGGCTGAAAATCTAACCTTTATTTTAACGCCAACTCGTAGCATTGCCGGCACTGTGCAAATTGTAGCGCGCGTGTTAGAAGTGGCTTTACATAAGCTGCATACACTGCATTTTCCTTTGCAGAACTTAGTTGATGGCATCGCTTCTGCTCCATTGCCGTCGCCAAGCCCAGATTTTTTAACTGGAATGGGGCGCACTAATGATGCGATTTTGTTTGGTGGATTTGTGCAATTATTTGTTAATGGTAGCGATGAAGCGGCTAAGAAATTAGCCGCAGAGTTGCCGAGTAGTGCTTCAAAAGATTATGGCAAACCGTTTGCCGAAGTGTTTAAAGCGGTGAATATGGATTTTTATCAAATCGATCCGCTATTATTTTCACCTGCAAAAGTCACTATTACCAATTTAACCACCGGCAATAGTTTCTTTGGCGGCGCGTTTAATGAGGCCTTATTAAATCAATCGTTCGGTGCATAATCGGGCTTGATGCACATTCCAATTTTTACCGATGAAGTGGATATTAAAGGTGGCTGGCACGGCGCACAACTAGCCAAGGCTTTTGCCACGCATTCTATAGAAGCCGTTTTTGTGTCATTAAGAGATTGTGTGATGGATTTGTCAGGGCAATTGCCGCATATTCAAATTCCCCATTTTAATGCCTTGCCCAAAGCCGCTTTTGTACGCGGCATTGCAGGCGGAACCTTGCAGCAGATTACCACTCGTTTAAATATTCTACACATGTTGAAAATGCAGGGCGTATTGATTTACAACGACGCGAAAGCGATTGAGCGCACCGTGGATAAAGGTATGACCAGTTTTTTACTGCATCAGGCCGGCATCAAAACACCGCAAACATGGGTGTGTGAATCTCGAAAAATGGCGCATGAAATTATTCATGCTGAGAAAGTTAACCAACAAAAACCGTTAATTATTAAGCCGTTATTTGGCTCGCAAGGGCAGGGCGTCAGGTTGGTGCATGAGCCGATTCCATTGCCGATGGATGCACATGTGGATGGCGTTTTTTATTTGCAAGCTTTGATTAAATCCAGCCATGATTACCGCGTATTTGTGGTGAATAATCAGGCAATCGCCGCGATGCGTCGCAGTGGCGAGGGTTGGCTACACAATGTGGCGCTTGGTGCAAATTGTGAGGCGGTTGATGATGTTGATATTTTAGGCCTGGCTGAGAAAGCTGCCAAAACTTTGGATATTGCCTATTGCGGCGTAGATATTATCCGTGATGAAAGTGGTGTGTTGTATGTGTTGGAAGTGAATAGCATTCCTGCCTGGCGTGGCTTACAAACTGTCACGCAAACTAATATTGCACAAGCTTTAGTCGATGATTGTTTGAGTCAGCTTTCAAATCTCAATGCATAAAATCTAAACGCTATGTCTAGTCTTAATCTGCAAATAAGCCAACTTTTCAAAACAGCTTGTATCGCTGAACTTGAAGCATTAAAACCGGGCAATGTGCATATTTTTGCAGATGGTCACGGCATGACCATTCATGATTTTATTAAAAGTGCGGATGCCGTTTCTAAAGTGATTGCACAGCCAGATTTAAGTTTGGGGCAACGCATTTTAGTTAGCGTAGAGGCGACTCAAAAAGCAGTGGGTTGCAATACCAATTTAGGCATTATTTTATTATGCGCACCTTTAATCCAAGCAGTTTTAACAGTAACAAAAGGTAATTTACAGCAGCGTTTACAACAAGTTTTGCAGCAGACGATAATCAGCGACGCGCAATATACTTTTGATGCGATTGCGCTGGCGAATCCTGCTGGTTTAGGTGATGCAGCCCAGCACGATGTGCATCAGGCAGCCGATTGTACTTTGCTGCAAGCGATGCAAATAGCGTCAGAGCGAGATTTGATCGCCATGCAATACACTAATGGATTTGAGACGATTTTTAATCTATCTTTGCCCATTCTGGCACAAGAAAATATTAAAAATAATGCTGCTCTAAATGATTCTTGGCTAACCACGAAACTCTATCTGACTTTGCTCTCAACTTATGCTGATTCACATATTATGCGCAAGCACGGCGCAAAAATCGCGACTGAAATTCAGCAGCAAGCTAACCAGCATTTAACAATTTTTAACCTTTCAGACAATCCTAAACTGTATCAAAGCAAGCTGCTCGCGTGGGATAATCAACTGAAGCAAGCGCACATAAATCCAGGAACCAGTGCCGATTTAACGGTCGCCAGTTTATTTGCTCAGGCAATCAATAAATTGATTCAGTTTGATGGTTAACTATCTGTTAGATTGCAATCGCTAGCTGGAAAAAGGTTGGGAAATGAAAATAGCATTTTTAGAAGATAATGCGAGTTTTGCAGAAGATATCGTACGTTCACTTACCTTGGTAGGCCACGAAGTACATCATTACTTAACTGGGCGTGAGTGCTTAAAAGCAGTTTCTAGTGATCAGTTTGATCTATGTCTGCTGGATTGGGAAGTGCTCGATATGACTGGGCCAGAAGTCATGGCTAGTTTGAAGCTAAAAGGTAATATTCCGCCGGTGATTTTTTTGACGGGCAGAGATGCAGAAGAGGATATCGTCCAGGCGATGGATGCGGGCGCAGATGATTTTATTGTAAAGCCGCCAAACATCAGTGTGTTGAATGCCCGAATCAATGCGCTATATCGCAGGGTTAATCCGAATAAAAGTCAGCCAGATTCCATCAATTACGGTCACTTAACTGTCGATTATGCCAAAAGAAAATTTGAAATTAACGCTGAAACGGTAAAGTTAACCGAAAAAGAAACCGAATTGGCACTGTATTTTTTTGCCAATCTGGACGTACTACTTTCGCGTGGACATTTGACGAAAGTGGTGTGGGGAACAACGCCAGAAATTGATACACGCACGATCGACGTGCATGTGAGTCACTTACGTAACAAATTGAATTTATTGCCGCAATTTGGCTGGCGTTTAATTTCCGTCTATCAACAAGGTTATCGTTTAGAGCATTTGGTGTAGTTTTTATGCATTGATTACGCCCATAAAAACTTAACCAATTAGCACGTTAAGTCGCCGCTATACATAATCGAAATGTACATCTAATAAATATATAAAGCCGAAATGAATAAAAATGCACCTAAATATCGCTTTACTTAACACCATAAAACTTCCAAATTTTGCATTAAGAATATTGTTATTAGCATTATTAACACCGCAAATTTCAGCAATTGCTGCAACAGAAACTTCACCAGAATGGATTTACAGTGTGCGTCCGCAGGATACGCTGATTCATTTTGGCAAACGCCACTTAATCAATCCAGATGACTGGCGCATTTTACAAAAATTAAACCACATCAAAGATCCTTATCGCATGCCTGTTGGCAGCAAAATACGCGTGCCGCTCAGTTTAGTCAAACAAGGCCCAGCCAGTGCAGAAGTGATATTGACCTCTGGCGTGGTTTATATTTTAAGTGTAGATAAATCTAAAAAATTGGTTATTGTCGGTCAGCAATTAAATGTGGGTGATGAATTGCAAACCGCTGATAAAAGTAAGCTGAATATTCGTTTTGCTGATGGGTCAATTGTAACCATGCAGCCCAATTCCACTTTAAAGCTAGATACATTAAGCATGTATAGCGGTGGCGGCATGGTTGATACTAAGTTGCGCTTGCAACAGGGCGAGGTGGATGTGGAAGCAAACCCTAAAAAAGTACGCGGCAATCAGATGAAAATTTTTACGCCAACCGCAGTGGCGGCGGTTCGAGGCACAGAATTTCGGGTGTCAACCGATGCACACAGTGTTCGGCAAGAAACGCTTGATGGCCAAGTGGCACTGTCTGCCGCAGGTGAAGAAGTGGCAGTTAAAAAAGGTTATGGCAGTTTGTCTGAGAATGGCCAAGCGCCGCAACCACCTGTGATGTTATTGCCTGCGCCAGATACAAAATCGCTGCCAGTTAAGTTAACCGCTTTGCCGATTACTTTCACAATGCCAGCGCAAAAAGATGCAACTGCTTGGATAGGAAAAATCTACAAAGAAGCGCAATTTAATACTGTATTGGCAGAGAATGAAAGTCAAACCAGCCATTTGGATTTTGGCGATTTGGATGATGGGCAATATTATTTGCAAGTACGTGCAAAAGATAACAAAGGTTTCGAAGGTTATGACGCAACGCATGTGTTTAATTTGAAAGCGCGTCCGTTTGCGCCGCAGCCGGTTTCGCCACGCCAAGCAGAGGTCGTGACAGATTCCAAACCTACATTCAGTTGGTCAGCGGTCAATATGGCGAAAACCTATTTGGTTGAACTGGCTAAAGACGCACAATTCAGTCATTTGTTACAAACCGAGCAAGTAGTTACCAATCAATTTATCCCAGCAAATGTATTACAAACAGGCGAATACTTTTGGCGATTAGCCAGTGTGAATGGTGATGATATTGGGCCTTATTCGAGCGTTAATCATTTTAAGTACAAGCCTAAACCGCCAGCGCCAGATATTAGTCAACTGGTGGCTAAAGTGGAAAATAATCGGGCATATATTACGACGATTGATCCGCCACAAGGCTTTGTTTATGAGGCGATGGTAGACAATGAAAAAAATCATCAAATGAACGTTTGGCGGGCCGTTGGGTTAAGCGGGAAATTTGATTTCTTGCTACGCGAATATGGCAAGCAAACGCTGCGTTTACGCTTGATTGATTCTGACGGTTTAGCAGGTTTAGAAGCGAAAACGGAATTTGATGCCAACTCACAATGGTAATATCAAGTTATTAATTTTTACTTAAATTAAGCATTTTGGAAAAGCCATCATTTGAAACACATGCGTTTTAACGATTATGTATCGACAGCGCTAATTTTGCTGTGTTTGGTGGTGTCAATCCATTTAACTGGGCTATTTTCACGTGTCGATAACTTGATATTTGATATTGGTCAAAAAAGCCATATAACAGCTGCGCCTTCTGACATTGTAATCGTCGCGATTGATGAAAATAGTTTATCCCAATTAGGCCGCTGGCCTTGGCCTCGGCAAGTCCATGCTAATTTAATCCAACGCCTCAAGCAAGAAAATACACGCGCAATTGGCTTGGATGTTGTTTTTTCTGAATCCGACCAATTAAATCCAGAGGCAGATATTGCCCTGGCAGAATCTATACAGCAAGCCAAAAATGTCGTTCTACCAGTATTGCTGGAAACGACGCGGATAAATGGTCAATTGGTTGAAACACTGCCATTACCAATTTTGGCTAAAAATGCAGCTGATTTAGGTCGTGTGCATGCGGTTTTAGATGAAGATGGTATTGCACGCAGTGTTTATTTATTTGAAGGCATTGGCGCACCCGTTTGGCAACACTTTTCGCAAGCAGTTTTAAATGTTGCGCTTAAACAGCCTTCAAAAAATCAATTTCAAACGCAAACCATTCTGCAAGACTCTCAGCAAGATTTAGATGAAAACGGCACTTTCTCTTTAAAACGCCAGCAACAAAAAAAAGTCAATTTTCGAGGGCCACCCGGTCACTTTTCTACTATTTCTTATGTGCAAGTGTTAAATGGGGAGTTTGAAAAAGATGCGTTTAAAGACAAGATTGTGCTCATCGGCGCCACCGCGTCTGGTATGAACGATTTATTGGCTACGCCCGTGTCAGGTTTAGGGCAGTCAATGGCGGGAGTCGAGTTTCATGCCAATGTACTAGATTCAATGCGCAACAAAGGCTTAATCGACAGTGTGCCATTGTGGTTAAGTCTAGTGATTTTAATCGTATTGGCGTTGCTGCCTTTGGTGTGGATGCCCAAATTATCTGCATTAAATGGCTTGGTCTCTACTTTAATTTATTTCGGGTCGATTGGTTTACTAGCCGCCATTTTACCCAGAATGTTGAGTATCTGGATTTCACCATCGGCTGCTTTGCTGCCCATTTTAATTTCTTATCCTGTGTGGAGTTGGCGTAAATTAGAAGCGGCTCAACGCTATTTAGACCAAGAGTTAGCTTATTTAAACAGTTTAATACTCAAACCAGACGCAAAAGATAATACATCGCACAGCTACGATAATTTTGATGCGCGCATTGAACAAGTGCGTGCGGCGGGGCAACAATTGCGATTTTTACAAAATGACCGCAAAGAGGTATTGGCATTTATCTCGCATGATTTACGTGCCCCATTAGCGAGTGCAATAATGGCGTTAGAAGAACATCAGCAGCTCAAATCCAGACTATATGCACCGCTATCGCAGGCCTTGCATTTGGCGGAAGATTTTCTGCAGGCTTCACGCGCAGAAATGAGTAATCGTGCCGATTTTAAAGAGTTGGATTTTGCTGGCATTACGCATCAGGCGGTAGATGACGCTTACGAAAACGCGCTTAAGAGAAATATCACGCTGGAAAGAGATATTGTAGATGGCTTGGTTTGGGTGAATGGCAATTTTGGTTTACTACAACGGGCGATTCTAAATTTGGTACTGAACGCGATTAAGTTTGCACCCGAATATTCTACGGTTTTAATACGGTTAACTTATGCGGATAAACATGCTGTGATGAGCGTGATTGATCGTGGTCCAGGTATTCCATTAGATGAACAGAAACAGCTATTTAAGCGATTCAGTCGCTTGAAAAGTGGTCAAGCCGATGGCGCTGGTTTAGGTTTGTATTTTGTACATACCGTAGCTGAAAAACATTTAGGCAGCGTTGATGTGGAAAGCGATTTAGGACAAAAAACCAGTTTTAATTTGCGTTTACCAGTGTTGAGTTTTCAGCAGTATTTAAGTATTTAATAACAATAAAATATATTGTTATATCAAATAAATAGCGGCAATTTAATCAGTTTTTTTGCAATATACAAATCATTGTCAGCCGCTGCAATCCAGTCCTCTACATCTTCATATGGACTACATTCCGCAATGCCATAATGAAACGAGCTATGAAATTTGATTTGGTTGCTGGTGGTGTGTTGAAAGCTTGCGCAAATATTTTGGATTCTTGCCAGCATCAATCCAGCCTTTTCTTGGTCAGTATTCGGCATTAAGATTAACCATTCATCACCACCATAACGAAATAATTTGTCGCCAAAACGCAGGTTCTGCTGAATTAAAGATGCCGTGTTAGCCAATACTTGATCGCCAACATTGTGTCCCCAATCATCATTGATTTTTTTGAATTTATCTTGGTCAATCAGCGCAATAGTACAAGCGTGCTGATGCCGTTTACTACGGTTTAACTCTTGCAATAAACTAGATTTAAGTGTCAACCGAGTGAGTGCCCCTGTTAAAGGGTCGCGCATCGTAAAGTCGCGCCATAACTCTTGATTCAACTCTTTTGACTCTTGCATAAACAAATGCGCTTGCTGTTGGAATAAATTCAGTTGATTAAAAATAGACAAGCCAGATAGCGGATGATGAATGTTGACCGTATCATTCCACACACTTTCTAAGCGTCCTTTTATGTTGATAAAGCTTGCGAGTAGATTTTCTGGCAGCTTTAAATGGCTCAAATTTAATGTATCGAATTGATATAAATCGTGCAGTGGCGGTGAGATTTCCCCGGTTAAAATACTACGCATTTTTGTAATTAACCATTGGTGACGTACTAATATCCATGTACTGGTCACCGATAATAAATCCATCGTATTGCTGGCAATATCTTCTTCTGAGTAATTCATATAAGTTAAACGTGATGTAATCCTGTGTGCCTACGAATTGTAGCCATGGCGCAAGTCAATATAAAGACATTTAACATTGTTTAACAATCTCAAATATAACACTAAACCTAATAAAATTTAGACTGGTGTTCAATCATTCTGAATTTATTTTGCGCTATAATAATGAGTTAAGCTTTAGTTTAGTTAAAAGTTATTTAGTTAAAAAATTAAGTTAAGTTGAATTTTACAAACCATGCGTAGCTCAAAAATTGGGTGCAAGCAAATTAGGAGGAAGTAATGGCAAATCTATTAGATCAATTAAAAAGCATGACCACAATCGTAGCCGATACAGGCGACGTAGAAGCGATTAAAAGTGTAAAACCAGTGGATGCAACGACCAACCCTTCATTACTGCTTAAAGCCAGTACATTGCCGCAATATGCGCATTTGATCGAAGAATCAATTGCTTTTGCTAAAGCACAAGGCGGTAGCAAAGAAGTGCAAGTTGAAAACGCAGCAGACAAATTAGCTGTGTTAATCGGCATCGAAATCTCTAAAGTAGTGCCAGGCCGTATCTCTACAGAAGTAGATGCACGTCTTTCATTCAACGTAGAAAAAATGGTCGCTAAAGGCCGTAAATTAATCAAATTCTACCAAGAAGCAGGCGTAGGTAAAGATCGCGTGTTGATCAAATTAGCATCAACATGGGAAGGCATCAAAGCTGGTGAGATTCTTGAAAAAGAAGGCATCCAATGTAACCTCACATTGTTATTCGGTTTCGGCCAAGCACGCGCATGTGCTGAAGCAGGTGTATTCTTGATTTCTCCATTCGTTGGCCGTATCTTAGATTGGTACAAAGCTAAAACTGGTGAAACATATACACAAGAAACTGACCCAGGCGTTGTTTCTGTACGTGCAATTTATGCATATTACAAAGAACATGGCTACAAAACTGTAGTGATGGGCGCTTCATTCCGTAACGTTGGCGAGTTAATTGCACTTGCAGGTTGTGATCGTTTAACTGTTTCACCAAACTTATTGCAAGATTTGGCTGCAACAGAAGGCACATTGACACGCGTGTTAACTGATGGCGGTGCTAAAAAATCACCGGGTGCTAAATTAACTGAAGAAGAATTCCGTTTCCAATTGAACGAAGACGCAATGGCAACAGAAAAATTGGCTGAAGGTATTCGTGGTTTCGTTGTAGACCAAAACAAATTAGAAGCAGCATTAAGCGCTAAGTTGTAAAGCGAAAAATGATCAGTTTTTTAGTGTTAAGTCACACAGGCTAAGTCACGAAACTGTAACTTAGTTGTAATATCGATGGTTTAACATTGACAATCATGGGCTGGACGCATAATATAATGCGTCCAGCTTAAAATTCACTAAACGCTAGACGGTATTTGGTCTGCAAGCACTTAACAATCATTTCGTGCAAAAAATTTAGTGGTAAGAAAGCAGTAATCTTTTTTGTAACATCATCTTTACGGTGATTAATTTTTCAAATTAATTGTTGTGAAAATTTAGTTACTAACAATAATTTTCAATCGGAGAGTACACCATGGCTTTAACCCAAATGGCATTAGATTCATTAGATTTTGACGCAACAGTTGCATTAGCAACTCAAGTTGCTCCACACGTGGACATTTTAGAAATCGGTACACCTTGCATCAAGCACAACGGTATCAAATTGCTTGAAGTTTTACGCGCTAAATTCCCAAACAACAAAATTTTAGTTGACTTGAAAACAGCTGATGCTGGTTTCTACGAAGCTGAGCCATTCTTCAAAGCTGGTGCAGACATCGTTACTGTATTAGGTATCTCTGATATCGGTACAATCAAAGGTGTAATCGACGTTGCTAACAAATATGGCAAAAAAGCACAAGTTGACTTGATCAACGTTGCTGATAAAGCTGCTGTTACTAAAGCAGTTGCTGCTGCTGGCGCGCACATCATTGGCGTTCACACTGGTTTAGATCAACAAGCTGCTGGTCAAACTCCTTTTGCTGACTTAGCTTTAGTTGCTGGTTTAAACTTAGGCGTTGAAATCTCAGTTGCTGGTGGCGTTAAAGCTGCTACTGCAAAACAAGTTAAAGATGCTGGCGCAACAATCATCGTTGCTGGTGCTGCTATCTACGGCGCTGCTGATCCTGCTGCTTCTGCTGCTGAAATCACAGCTATTGCTCACGCTTAAGTCAAACTACTTCAATAAGCAATTATTGAGTTAACTTAAGAGTAAGTAAAATAAAATCCCGACCCAGTAATGTGTCGGGATTTTTTATGTGGTAATTTGATGCAGGAATAAGCATTTAATTGGCTTAAAAGATATTTAAGAAAAGGATACAAAATGGATAATCAAAAACTCATTTTAGATAAATTAACCGGTATTTTAGCGGTAACGGACAATGCTAAAGCAGCAGAGTTGTTAAAACTAGTTGACCAAGCTGGTCGCACATTTATTGGTGGCGCAGGTCGTTCACTATTAGTTTCACGTTTTTTTGCGATGCGTTTAGTCCACTCTGGTTACAATGTGAGCATGATTGGTGAAGTAGTTACACCAGCCATCAAAGCAGGTGATTTATTGATTTTGGTTTCAGGTTCAGGCGGCACAGAAACATTGTTACCGTTTGTGAAAAAAGCCAAATCAGTTGGTGCTAAATTGGTTGTTATCTCAATGAAGAAAACTTCTGCAATGGCAGACGTTGCTGATTTAGTGATTCAAATCGGTCAAGATGATAGCTTCCCATTAACAAAAGCAATGCCAATGGGTTCACAGTTTGAATTATCAACATTGATTTTCTTAGAAGCAGCGATTGCAGATTTGATTGCTGCAAAAGGCTTAACTGAAGAAGGCATGCGCGCGATTCATGCAAATTTGGAATAATTTTATTTCATCATAAAATGCATTTTAAACCCGAGCTTGCTCGGGTTTTTTGATTAAATCTGTCTGATTTAATCAGTTAAGTTAACCAAATAAACTTAACTAAATTTAAACACCTAAAAGTTGTAAATCTGCATGGCTTAATTTGCCCGAATGTAGCGCGGTTGCGATTAATACACCTGCAATGCCAAGTTTATTTAACTGTTGAATGTCGTTAATATCTCTAACGCCACCAGCCGCATATAATCTAGACGGTTTTTTTCTGACTTGATTTAATTTGATTAAAGAATGAAGTCTTTCACAATCAATCCCTTGTGTACTACCAACCGCGTTTAGCGTCATGCAAATGGTGTCATCTGGCCAATAGTGTGCTGATGCATGCAACTCAACAATACCCATTGCGCTGGTGGCAGAATAATCCAGAGACAATATATGCTGACTCTCGCAAGCGTCGCTAATCGCGCGATAATCTTGTAAATTGGCAATATTTTCGCTGCCAACGACAGGTTTGATTCGATTGGATTGATTTTGATTAGATGGATAAAGGGCGCGTGCGTTTACTTGGCGAATGCCAGAGTCTAGCCATATAGTTAATTGCGGGTAAGTATTGCTGATGATTTCGATTAACTCAGCGTGATGACCAACGCCCAAAATGGCATCTAAATCTGCGATATACAGTGTTTGAAATGGGTATAATTCCAGCAATGCCGCAACAACAACCAACGGTGCGCTACCATTGCATAAACTGGATTGAATCGGCAGATATTGACTGCGCAAGCCGAATTTAGCGTGTACAACTTGGCCCTGCATTAGATCAATCACGGGAATAATTTTCAAAGCTTGCCTTTAGATTTTGCAGCATTCATTTTTTATAGACATTCGGTTTTCAATCATGCATTTTAGAATATTTGTCCGCTAGACATATGGCTATAAAAAAAATACCTGCAAAAAAAATACCGATTAAAAAAATATTCGTATGCGAATTTGTCACGGCAGGCGGTTTTAATCACCTAGATTTACCTGCAGGATTGGTAGCTGAGGCGACATTGATGCGTGATGCCTTGTTGCGCGATTTATCGACTTTGCCTTATGAGATAAGTACAACGATTGATGCGCGTTTAAGTGCGCCTGAATATTGCGATGACTGCCTGACAATTGATGCTAATCAAGACGTATGGGATATTTGGGCGAGCCAAGTACAGTTAGCAGATGCCGTTTGGTTGATTGCGCCAGAAACGGATGGATTATTACAAAAGTTAACCGCATTAGCCGTGCAAAAAGGCAAGTTAGTATTAGGCAGCGGCGCGGATGCTATTCAAATTACCAGCGAAAAACTCGCAACTTATAATCTTTTGCAACAGGCTGGTATTGCAACTATACCCACTTATACAGTGGAAAACTGGCCTAAAACAGCAGGGCGTTGGCTAGTAAAACCAAATGATGGTGCAGGTTGCGATGGAATCGTCATATTTGATGATGCAGATAATTTAACGAATTGGCTGGCGCAAAATAATAAAAGCCCCCGTTACGTGATTCAGCCTTATCGGCAGGGTATTCCAGCCAGTATTTCATGCGTGATGCATCAAGGTCGCGCGCAGGTGTTAAGCTGTAATACACAAATGATTATTAGCGAAAAAAATGGGTTAACTTATGCGGGTAGCCAAGTAAATGGCATGCAACATCTTTGGCATGTGTTTGAATTGATCGCGCAAAAAATAACGGAAACACTTGCCGATTTAAACGGTTATGTAGGAATTGATGTGCTAGTGAACGAGCTAATAGTCGACACGCAAAATGAAAATCTAATTACAGTGGTAGAAATCAATCCGCGTTTAACAACGAGTTATGCAGTATTAGCAGACGCCATTGCCACGAACCCAGCAGAGTTGATTATCAATACTTTCACGCAACCCAATTTTGTTTGGCCAGCTTTAAAACGTCATGTGGTGAGTGTGCATGTCTAATTTTATTCAACCTAAAATTATTGGCTGGGATATTGGTGGCGCACATCTTAAAGCTGTGTTGTTAGATACAAATGGCGCACAGCTAAGCTGCATACAATTGCCTTGTCCGCTTTGGCGTGGATTAAATGAGCTTGAAGTTGCGATTGAAGCAGTTTTTAGCCTAATGGATGTGCGACCTGATGAAGCATTACACGCATTGACGATGACTGGCGAATTAGTGGATTTATTTCCTAATCGTCACACAGGCGTATGCGAAATTGCAAAATATGTTATGGACTTGTTAGGGCGGAATACATTTTTTTATGCGGCAAATAACGGCTTTGTGAAATTTGAAAATGTTGCTGAATATACGGCGCAAATCGCTTCTACCAATTGGCATGCAAGCGCGCGATTATTGGCTGAGCATGTGCAAGATGCATTACTGATTGATATTGGCAGTACAACTAGCGATATTATCCCGATTGCGCACGCTAAAGTAGCGCTACAAGATTTATCAGATGCTAGCCGCATGCAGCATGACACATTGGTTTATACCGGTGTTGTGCGTACGCCGATAATGGCAGTCGCACAAAAAATAACTATTAATGACAATGGCTTAATTGTTGAAATGAATGTTGCAGCAGAATTTTTTGCGACGATGGCTGATGTATATCGATTAACTGGCGAATTATCTGTTGAAAATGATATGGCCGAAACCGCGGATAGCAAAGGTAAAACAAAACAGGAATCAGCGCGTAGATTGGCGCGCATGGTGGGTTGCGACCTGGAAGATAAACCGATTGAAACATGGATAAAACTGGCTTTTTCATTTAGAGCTATACAATTAAAACAACTCAAAGCGGCGATTTTAAAACATCTTAAACCTAATATGCCTATTATCGGCGCGGGTGCAGGCAGTTTTTTGGTGAAAGTGTTGGCGACAGAATTAGGTTGCGAATATCGTTCACTTACAGATATTCTAAAATCGGATATTTCATCGAATGACATGCTTAACGTTTTGCAGCAAACAGATTTAGAAGTGTGTTTTCCCGCTTATGCGGTTGCGCGTTTAGCTTTAGTTAACCAATTATTGAAGGCTATTTCTGCATGAGTTTATTGCAATATGAATTAGCTTATCAAAGTGATAGCGCATTGCTATTTGAGCAGATTGCGCATCAACAATGGGCGATGTTATTGGATAGTGGACAGGCGATTAACCCAAGTACAGGCTTAGCGGGCAGCCAATATGGTCGTTACGATATTCTGGTTGCAGAGCCAATTATTACATTGGTCACTAAAAATAAACAGACCACAATCAACCAAAATGGCCAGACAAATACTTCTGAAGAGGATCCATTTGCTTTACTGAATTACTTACTTAACCAATATAAAGTAGGCAAAAATAACGCAATACTTAGTGATTTAAATCCCAATAAAACAGCACATGCAGATTATCCATTTTCTGGTGGGGCATTAGGTTATTTTGCTTATGATTTAGCACGCAGTATCGAAAAACTACCGAATATTGCCGCGCCAGTTGCTGATACGCCGGAAATGATGGTTGGCTTTTATGATTGGGCGGTGATATTTGATCATCGTGAAAAAAAGTGTATCTTGGTTTCGCATGGTTTAACGGATACGGTAAAAGAAAACTGGCAAGCGCTTTGCACAAGGTTTGATGTGATGGTTTTGCAAGCGAAAAGCTCAACTGAAAGCCTATTTCAAGTTACTTCTAATATTCAATCAAACTTAAGCAAGTACCAATATTTTCAAGCGTTTAATAAGGTTAAGTCTTATATCGACGCGGGTGATTGTTACCAAGTTAATTTAGCACAGCGTTTTTCAGCGCAAGTGCAGGGCGATAGTTGGCAAGCGTACAAAAAATTGCGTGAAATTAGCCCAGCACCTTTTATGGCTTATATGAATTTGCCGTTAAATGATTCAGAAAATTTCCAAGTATTATCTAATTCGCCCGAGCGTTTTTTACAGACCGATGGCGATCATGTTGAAACACGGCCAATTAAAGGTACGCGCCCAAGATCGCAGGATGCCGCACAAGATTTAGCTTATGCACAAGAACTGCAAAACAGCCTGAAAGACAAGGCTGAAAATGTGATGATTGTGGATTTATTGCGCAATGATTTGGGTAAAAATTGCATCATTGGTAGCGTAAAAGCCGATACATTATTTCAATTGCAAAGTTTTGCCAATGTGCATCATTTGGTGAGTATTGTTACTGGAAAATTAAAACCTAATGCAACCGCAGTGGATTTGTTAAAGGGCTGTTTTCCAGGCGGCTCTATTACCGGCGCGCCCAAACTACGTGCCATGCAGATTATCGAAGAGTTAGAGCCGCATCAGCGTGGGCTTTATTGTGGCGCGATTGGTTATATTGGATTCGATGGAAAAATGGATACGAACATTGCCATCCGCACCGCAGTCGTCTGCCAAAATACATTGAGTTTTTACGCGGGTGGCGGCATTGTGGCAGACTCTGTTGCCGATAAAGAGTACAACGAAACTTTGGATAAAGCCTCCAGTCTTAAGGCCATATTAGCGCATTTTTCAGTCACTTCTGAAGGTTAAGTCGGCGATTGCAACTGATTGATTCCATTAGCAACTTAACTAAACAAATCTACTCAAAATTGTTATAGAATGAAAACTACTTATATTAGATTAAATAGTAATAACAATTGGGAATAAAAATGGAACCGTTTGTAAACGTACGCGACAGGCCTATTTGGATCGTTAAAATCGGCGGCAGCCTTTTGGGCTCACCTGAATTAGAGCGTTGGTTGGCTATATTTGCGAAATTCAGTGATGGCAATATTATTATCGTGCCGGGCGGTGGCGTGTTTGCCGATGCGGTACGTGATGCGCAAAAACTATCTAAGATTAGCGACGCCTGTGCGCATCGTTTAGCGGTATTGGCGATGGACCAATACGGTCTGTTATTGGCAAATATGAATCCGCTACTTGCCACCGCAAGAACGCAGCTGGAAATTGATGAACGCACATGGCAACATCGCGGAATAGTCTGGCTACCCAGCCATATGGTACTTTCAGACGATAGTATTCCACAAAGTTGGAATGTGACATCTGACAGTATTGCGGCTTGGTTGGCACAAAAACTCAATGCGCAGCATTTGATTTTAGTAAAATCAGACAAACCCAATACCGCAGAATTAAGCCTTAAAGTGATGACGCAAAATGGCGTGTTAGACGAAGCATTTAGTGATTTTGTATTGAATAAAACGTTTGGTAAATGGATGTTAAATAAAACTGATTACACACACTTTTTAGAAGGTTTAAGTGAGTTAACTCTGGATAAAGTAGGCTCTTCAATTCATTAAAAAGCTAGCTTACAAAAACCTTTACACATCAAGTTAACCAGCTAGAATGAGCAATATTTAAAGTTTTAATAAGGTCAATTGTGATGACAGCAGCCGTTTATTCAGAAGCCGAAGTAAAAGCAAAACTTGAAAGTGAACTGCCACAGTGGTTTTTAGAAAGTGGCTGGATACGTCGTAAATATAAAACCAGCGGCTGGAAAGCCACTTTGATGGTGGTGAATACAATCGGACATTTAGCAGAAGCGGCTTGGCATCACCCGGATTTAACCGTTTCTTATGCCTTTGTCATCGTTAAGTTACAGACACATGATGCCAAAGGTATCACGGATAAAGACTTTGAATTGGCGTTAAAAATCGAGCAAGTTATTGGTTGGCAACCAGCTAAAGAGGCGAATGCGGACGGTTCAAAAAGTGCTTTGGAAGGTACGCCAAATGATGACGCTAGGTTTAAATATATTAAATACGATTAGTCTTAAGCCGTTTCGTATTAGTCAAAACTAGCCTTTCTTTCAAATCGCCCAAAATGCAACATAATCGCGGGCAAAATAAGTAAATTCAAAATAGTAGAAGTGACCAAGCCACCAACGATAATGGTCGCCATTGGACCTTCGATTTCGCGGCCTGGCTGACCGCTACCGATAGCCAGTGGCAGTAAACCCAATGCGGTCACTAGCGCGGTCATTAATACAGATGGCAAGCGTTCAGATGCGCCGCGAATGCAGGTTTCTAAAGTCCACACGCAGTTTTCCTCATCGATTAAATGTTGAAAATGTGAAACCATCATAATGCTGTTGCGTAGCGTGATGCCGAATAGTGTGACAAAGCCGACCAAAGAGCCTAATGATAACCAGCCACCAGTAAACATAGCCGCAATGACGCCACCAATTAACGCAAATGGCAGGTTGGCAAATGTGAGTAATAAATTGCGCAGGCGACCAAATGCGATATACAGCATTAAAAATATGGCAATGCCAGCGAAAAGTGAATGCACGATGAGATCTTCGCGTGATTTTGCGTTGGCTTCTGCTTCGCCTGTGAACTCTAAATAATTGCCAACGTTTAAGTTAACATCATTTTTGAGGTGGTTTTTTAAGTCTTTGGTAAAGCTTTCAATATCGCGACCTTGCACATTCGTGGTAACGGTTTGAATGCGTTTTGCGCCAGCGTGTAAAATTTTAGAACGGCCATTTTCTTGGCTGATAAACGCAATATCTTTTAAATGTAATAATTTTCCATCTGGGTTAAATAGCGGAATATTGCCAATATCGCCTATATCGTCGCGCGCCTCGTCTTCTAACACCACGCTTAAGCCGACTACGCGACTGCCCAAATAAATTTGCCCAATCGGTACACTTTCATAAGCGGTGCGAATCATATCTAGTACGTCAACTGGCTGCAACCCCCAGCGCGATAGTGCATCTGGGCGTAGACGTATCACCGCTTGTGGCGTTCCTGGCGGCGATTGCACTAATACATCTTCCGCACCTTTGATGCTGGAAACGACACTGGCTACTTTTTGTGCATCGCGATCTAGCGCGTCTAAATCATTACCATAAATATTAATCACTACCGATGCAGCATAGCCTGAAATGGTTTCTTCGATTCGCTCAGTTAAGAAAGTATTGATGGCAAAATTGACACCTACAAAGCCAATTTCGGCTTTACCATCATTGTCTTCATCAGTCGCGTCACCTGCCAGTTCTTCACGAATATCTGCCAGAATGCGGTCTTGTTCTTCACCAGATAAGGTACCAATTTCAATTTCAAATTCGCTGTAATGCGTGCCAAAAGTGTCAGCACCATTTTGCGCACGTCCCACCCATTGCGTGACTGACTTAACACCTGGGATTTCACCAATTACCTTAGCTACCTGTTTGCCAAGCCTCAAAGACTCAGTTTCTGAGGTGCCTGGCACAGCTGTCATATGCATAATAAAATGACCTTCATGCAAAGCGGGGATAAATTGGCTTTTAAACAAAGGCAGAATACCTAAACCTAATGCAATCAATACAAAGCTCAGCGCTAGGATTACTTTGTATTGTTTTTCGATTTTATAGAGTAATTTTATGTAACCACGTTTGATGGTTTTAATCATAGGCGAATCTTCAGCCGACAATTCAGCATTGCCCAGCATAAGATAACACAAAGCTGGTGTTAAAGTCAGCGCGACGACAAGTGATGCCATGATAGCGGCGATGTAGGCAAAACCTAAGGGCGCAAATAATTTACCCGCGACGCCGCCTAAAGTCAGTAACGGCATAAATACCAGCGCGACGATGACTGTCGCATAAACCACAGAGCTACGCACTTCCATCGATGCGTGATAAACGACTTTTGCGATAGGTTGCGGATTTGCGAGCAAACGATTCTCGCGCAAACGCCTGAAAATATTTTCAGTATCGATAATCGCATCGTCGACAACTTCGCCTAGTGCAATCGCCAAACCGCCAAGCACCATAATATTTAAACCAATATTAAAATAATGCAGCACTACAATGGCGGTAAGAAGAGATAAGGGAATCGCGGTTGCTGAAATGAAAGCCGTACGCACATTAAACAAAAACAAAAATAAAACAGCAATGACTAAGACTGAGCCGATTAAAATATCGGTGCGCACACCATCAATCGCAGTTTCAATAAAATTGGCGGGTCGAAATAAGCCTTCATGCAAAACCACTTGTTCTGCGGCTAATGTGGGTTTAAGTTCTTGTAAGGCAGCTTCAATTGCTAATGTAACTGCATGCGTGTTGGCGCCTAACTGACCTTGTACCGATAAATAAACGCCGGTTTCCTGATTGATCGCTGCTGCGCTGATCGATGGCGCTGCGCCTTCTACCACGCGCCCAATATCACCCAAATGGATTGTGTGGCCATTTTTATGCAGCAGGGTAGCTTTTGCTAGCGTAGCAGCATTAGTTGCTTGGCCTTCCGTATTCACAATCAGACGTTGGTTGTTATTTTGAATATAACCCGCACCGCTAACGCCAGTGGCTTTTTGTGCCGCCAATAATACATCGTTAATATTGATTTGGTAGCGCACTAGCTTTGCAGGGTCAATCAGCACTTGAAACTGTCGTACTTCGCCACCAAAAACATTCACATCCGCCACACCAGGAATTGCCAATAAATGTGGCGTGATTGTCCAGTCGACAATCGTGCGCAACTCCATCAAGCTGCGTGTTTTTGAAGTCACGCCAAAGCCTAAAACCGTGCTGGCGGATGAAGTGAGCGGGGTGATATTGGGTGTGATTCCCTTTGGAATCTGATTAGTCAGCGTGTTTAGACGTTCTGCAACCGCTTGCCGATTGCGATAAATCGCTTCAGTGTTGGTGCCTGCATCTTCATCAAATATGACGGTAACGATGGATAAACCTGGAATGGATTGTGAGCGTAAATCCGCCACGCCTACGGTGCCTGCAATGCTGGTTTCTATTGGCTGAGTGACTAGGCTTTCGACTAATTCTGCCGATAGGCCAGGCGATTCTGTTTGAATGATGATTTGCGTGGGTGAAAACTCAGGGAAAACATCTAAATTTGCTCTTTGTAAACTGTACAAACCATAGAAGACCATTAGGCTTGCGAGCCCAATAATCACGCCATAAAAGCGGATGGAAAAACGCACCAATGCCGACATCATGGCGATTTAGACTTTACTAAATTGAATAAGATTTTATTCGCTAAATAATGCGGATTTTTCGCGCGAGTTATTTCTAATTTTTTTTCTGAAATGAAAGTTAATATGGGCATATCAATCTTCATTTTCATTTTTAATCAGATACTTAAACTCTTCTGATAATAATAGTTGCGCACCGCTGACGACTATTTCAGTTTCAGGTTCTATGCCTTGATTAAACCAACCTGCATCAATTTCAGTGTCTGTTGAAATCGGTTTTCGTACAAATAAGCTGGGTTTAGTTTGATCTGATTGCTTATTGTTAATAAGCTGCGGTTGTTTGAAATAAGCCCAAGGTTTGCCAGCATACCAAACCACCGCATTACTCGGAATAATGACGCCATTGCTCACATCGTCAGCATCCGCTTGCACTTCAACATTCACACGCATGCCGATACGTAATGAGTCTGCAGGTGCACTGTAATAAAAAGTATTACCAAAACCATTACTATCGCTAGTTGCCGCTGGCGATACATAAGTTGCTTTGATTTGTGAAGAAGATTCAGTTAATGGCGTGATATTAACTATGGAACCTTGCGCAGGCGCGGATGTATTTAATGGCAAGCTAATTTGTATCAGTACATTATTTTTATTGAGTAAATTAGCCAAATTCGGTGGCAAATTTTCGCTGAAAGCGACTTTTGCTAACGCTTTCCCCCAACGTAATTGCAAGTTGGTTTGTAAGTTTTTCAGCTGCAATTCAATTGCTGTGATATTGGCTGCATCGGCTTCCACTGCGGCCAGTGCTTCTTGTAGTGCCAAATCTGATACGTTTTTATCATCCGCATTCAAAATTTTAAGTCGTTGATATTGTTGATTCTTTTGTTGGCTTCCCACACGGGCTAGCTTTAGGTTGGATTGCAAGTTCAAATAAGTGGCTTTTCCATCGATTAGTTGATCAATGGCGACTACATTGCCAAAACTTTTAATCTCTCCTTGAAACGCTGTGCTGGCGACTTTAGCCGTTTCGATGCCACTATTGATTTGTGTCGCCAAAGGCAAGGTGACGGTATTAATGCCCTCAACCGTCGAAACGCGGCTGGGGCTTTCGATTTCATCTTCCTGATTAGCTTGATAGGCTTCAAACTCATCCTTACTATTAATAACCAGTGTCCAAAATAAGATGATAATTAATAAGGTTTGTACACCAATCACAATGATGAGTTTTTTATTCATTTTTTAACCCTATTTTTGCGTTAACTATTGCGTTTTTTTGCGTATCATCAATCGGCCGTTGCATTAAATCTTCAATCGCAATCATGGCTTTTAAACCATTAAACTTAAGCGTTAATAATTGTTGTTCGGCCAATAAATAATTTAATGATTGCTGAGTCACCGCCAAACGGTCGGTTAATCCGGCGTCTAATTGTTTTTGTAATTTACGCTGTTGATTAGCCTGATTTTCAAGCTGGGATTGTGTTTGCTGGATATTTTGCAAAGCCGTTGTCAATTGCGCATAGGCTAAATTTAAATCACTGATAATATTGGTTTGTAATACTTCAAATTGAGCGCCTTCTATTTCACGTAATTGTGTCGCTTCCGCAATTAAGGTTTGATTTCTATTCAGCAGATTAAGCAAGTTGGAAAATCCCAGTGACCAAATACTATCGCCGAATTCAAAGAGAAAACCAGGTGTGAGATTAATATCAGGCGTTTGTTTGGCGACTTCTAATTTAATCTTTGCTTCTGCCGCTGCGTATTTGGCAAGGCTACGACGAATATCCAAACGGTTCAGCAGGGCGTATTGCTGGAATGTTTTAAATGGTTTTTGACCATTTAAATCTTGTTGGTTTAATTGGTCAGATTGTTGCGTTAATATCACGTCAACATCAATTGGTTTAATCGCCATCGTATTCAATTGATCAAGACTCAAACCAGTATCTGCCGCCAAAGCCGCGCGAATTTCAATCAATTGCGTGGGCAAGGCATTCGCGACAATTTGAGTTCTTTGTTGAATTAACTTGGCATCATTCAGTGTCGAGCTATCAATCAAACCCAGAGCTAGGCGTTTTTCGAGCATATTAACAATGTCAGTATGCACTTTCAGCTGATGACTTAACTCTTGCTGTAAGGCAATATTTTCATGATAGGTCATTAAGTCTTTGGCAATTTGACTGCGTAATTGCCACGCGATCTCTGCAACGTCTAACTCTGCAGCATCGCGCAAGTGTTGCGCCTCTTCAACTCTGATTGCCCGTTTGTTTGCAGTCTCAATCGGAATGTCTACGTTTAAACCATAAGACCAAGGATCAATGTCACCATTGGCTCTATTGCTACGCGCCAAACTGCCATTTAAAGTGGGATTTTGTCGCTGATGCGCTGTATCGATGGCCGCATTTGCTAGGGCTAATTGTGCCTTTGCGACATCTAATTTTGGGTTGAAATATAATGCAGCACTGGTCAGTTCGTTCAAGCCCCAAAGCTGCAAAGGCAAATCGGTCTGTGCATAACCTTGCTGGATTAAATAAGCATTGAATGCTGCATTTGCAGGATTTTTATTCGAAATCTTAGCGTTAACTACTTGCGGATCAAGCGGCTTTGCAACATATTTTTCTTTGGCACAACTGCTGATTAACCCACAAAAAATGCTCAAACTACAAATGGTTAACGCAATATTAGCGGCTTGTTTTTTTTGCGGGATTTTCATAGCAATGTAGAAATTAAGCATTAGGCTAAGCAGCTAATGATGCGTTTAATATTAATATCAATTTTGTGGATTTAGCCTAAGCATCAATGGTTGCATGCACCGCACCAAGCGCATCTTGTAACGTTTCTTCAGCTAATTTATTGATAGTTGTTGCCAGTAAATCTGCGGCTTCAACTGTGCGAATAGGCAAATCTTGCGTATTTAATTCGGCAATCAAACCAGTGGCTGCACCTGCGATAATTAACAGTGTTTCACGTTCTTTCATCAGTAATTCTAATTCCGAACGTAACATGTTATTTTCGGCAGATTGTTGTGTGTTTTGCATAAATCATTCTCTCTTTTAAATTCACTTATTATCTTGCAATCGGTCATGCTTGCTTGTCAATCAACTTAATTCATCACAAAATAATATTTGTGCTGTAGTAGCGACTTTCTCTTATCAAATTGATTGATATTCAGATATAATACGCATCTTCATTGTTTAGGGATACTTAAACAGTGAATCGGAATCACCTGCGAGAGTGGCGGAATTGGTAGACGCACTGGATTTAGGTTCCAGCGCCGTAAGGCGTGAGAGTTCGAGTCTCTCCTTTCGCACCAGGTTTAATCAAACATGGAATTGAATCAAACCTGATTAAATCAAACACATGGTTATATCATCAGTTTCAATCCGTAACATTTCCAAAAGTGCTGTATTTTTATTTGAATAGCGATTAACGATTAATATCGTCAAATATCGTTGTATTGCGCGGTAAAAATACAATACTATTCAACAAATCTTAAGTCTACAGCTCTAAAACTACATTCACATCATGTCTCGTCCAGCAATCGCACATATTCGATTAGATGCATTTAGGCACAATTACCGTGTCGCCAAACAATCGCATGCTGGCTTTGCGTTGGCGGTGATTAAAGCCAATGCTTATGGTCACGGCGCGGTGCAGTGCGCAAAAGCGATTGAGAATGAAGCGGATGGTTTTGCCGTTGCCAGTTTGGAAGAGGCTTTAACGTTGCGCCAAGCAGCTATTAAAAATCCAATTTTGTTGTTAGAGGGCTTTTTCGAAGCACAAGAACTGCCAGAAATTGTCGCTAATGATTTGTGGATTGTGGTGCATGCCAAATGGCAATTGAATCAATTATTAGCAGCCAAACTATCGAAGCCACTGCATGTCTGGCTTAAGTTGGATTCAGGCATGCATAGAGTTGGCTTATCTCCTGCCGAATATGTAAATGCTTTTGCGCGATTAGTTAACCATCAAAATATCGCAAAAATCGTTCATATGAGCCATTTTGCTAATGCCGACGATTTAGCTTCGCCGCACACACAACAACAAGTTGCGGTTTTTCAGCAGACGATTAATCAATTGGCTTCCTCTCATTTATTAAGCAACGCAAACAATCATTCTGTCGAAACCAGTTTGGCAAATTCTGCTGCTATCTTAGGTTGGCCGCAAGCGCAGGCAAATTGGTCGCGTCCAGGCATTATGCTGTACGGCGCGCATCCATTAACGGCTAATGTGCAAAATCAAACGGAGTTAACACATTTGAAGCAGCAAAAAATATTGCGGCCCGTGATGCAGTTAACTTCTAAAATCATCTCAATACGCACAATTAGCAAAGGTGAATCCATTGGTTATGGCAGTATTTTTACCGCACAGCGCGATACAAAAGTTGGCGTTGTCGCTTGCGGTTATGCCGATGGTTATCCAAGATTAGCAACAAGTGCAAACAAAGTCGGCGCGCCAGTAGCGGTTGATGGGAAAGTTACCCAGCTAATCGGTCGCGTCTCAATGGATATGTTATTTGTCGATTTAACCGATATTCCAAATGCTGAAATTGGCAGTGATGTGGAATTATGGGGCGACCAAGTCGCTGCAAATGATGTGGCTAAATCAGCAAACACGATTGCCTATGAATTGTTTTGCAATGTGAAACGCGTACAATTTCGTTATTCAGATAATGATTAATTCAAATTATTGTAGATTCAAGAGTTAACATCAAATAATATTAAAAAACATTAATTAGCAACATTATTGAAAAGGTTTTTATATGCAAATTATTCAAACACCCAACGCGCCAGCTGCTATCGGTCCTTATTCACAAGCGATTGTAGTAGGTGATTTATTGTTCACTTCAGGCCAAATCCCCTTGCGCGCAGATGGCACATTAAATGACGGCGATATTGCTGTGCAAACAACGCAAGTGCTAGCCAACTTAAAAGCCGTGATTGAAGCGGCTGGCGCAAATTTATCCAAAGTAGTGAAAACAACTGTTTTTCTAAAAAATTTGGACGACTTTGTTGCGATGAATAATGTCTACGCTGAAGCTTTTGGCGGTCACACACCTGCAAGGTCAACTGTGCAAGTCGCTAAATTGCCACGTAATGTTTTGGTGGAAATTGAAGCAATCGTATCGTTAACTTAGCTTTAGTTATTGACGCATTCAAGCGGCTTAATCTGTTCGCTTAAATTTTAAAGCGTTTATTTCAAATCTAGGATGTGATATATTTCAGTGTTGTTTTGAATGAGTCCATTTTGAATTATTCGAGTGGCTTATTTTCAAATTAAAACGAATTCGCATTAAACTAAACTAGGCATTAAAAATTAAACAGGTTGTGCAAGTTACGACCTTTCAAACTGTTAACAATTAAATCGTCGCCTATCAATTATAGGCAACACTTACTACAGGAACTGCAATATGGCAGCATCGCTTGAAACAATCAGTAATTTAGAACGTCGTATCACGATTAAAGTGCCTTTGGCACCGCTTGAAGGCCAAATTAAACAACGCCTTACTCAAATTTCGCGCACAGCTAAATTTTCAGGCTTTAGGCCAGGTAAAGCGCCAATTGGTTTGGTGAATCAGCATTATGGCGATCAAGTACGCGATGAAGTGTATTCGCAAGCGGTAGAAACAAGTTTTGGCAACGCGGTTGAAGAAAATAAATTACGTGTTGCAGGCTTTCCGAATATTGAACACAAGCCATTCGCAGAAGCAGCAACTGATTTTGAATACACCGCAACTTTTGAGGTGTTCCCAGAGGTTAAGTTAAACGACTTAAGCAAATTAAAAATCGAAAAACCAGCGCTAGAAGTAGCAGAAGCAGATGTTGAAAAAACATTGGAAGTTTTGGTTAAACAACGCGTTAGTTACGAACCTGTTAAACGCGCCGCAAAAAAAGGTGATCAAATCAATGTGATTTTGACCGCAAGTATTGATGGTGAGCAAGTAGAAAGCACTGGCGAAAAAGGTATTGATTTAGTGTTGGGCGAGGTTGGCCGAATTGCAGAGTTTGATGAAAACTTAGCAGGCGGAAAAGCGGGTAGCGATAAAGCATTTGAGATTACTTATCCTGCAGGCCATAATCCTGCACAATTAGCTGGTAAAACAGTGAGTTACAACGTGACTTACAACAGTGTTTCACAACCAGTATTGCCAAAAATTGATGCAGACTTTGCTAAAAGTTTAGGCATTGATGATGGCGATGTTAAAAAAATGCAGTCTGAAATCAAAGCCAGCTTAGAGCAAGAAGTTGAAAAACGCATCAAAGCGCGCACCAAAGTACAAGTGTTTCAAGCGTTAGTTGCAGATTCAAATATTGAAACGCCAAAAGCATTGGTGAATGCGGAAATTAATCGCATGATGCAACAAACTGCACAGAATTTACAACAGCGCGGCATGGATCCTAAAGCGATTCAATTAGAGCCAACGATGTTTGAGGAGCAAGCTAAACGTAGCACGGCTTTACGTTTGATTCTAAGTGAGTTGGTTAATACCAATAATTTACAAGCCAGCGCTGATCAAGTGCGTGCAATGGTAGATACCTTTGCGCTAAGCTTCGAAAAACCCACTGAGTTGGTTAGTTGGTATTATGCCGATGTAAAACGCTTAGACGAGCCAGCAGCTTTGGCGACAGAAGAAAATGTTGTCAATTGGGTGTTAGATAAAGCAAAAGTGACGACCAAAAAAATTAAATTTGATGAATTAATGGCTGGTCAGTAAATTTAATGCTGTAATCGCAGTCCAATTGACTGGTAAATGTTATTAATTAATATGAGTGATATTAAAGTGAATATAAGCAATGGGTTAGAACCGCAAGGTTTAGGTTTGATTCCGATGGTAGTCGAGCAAAGTGGCCGTGGTGAACGTTCCTACGACATTTATTCACGTCTGCTAAAAGAGCGTGTGATTTTTTTGGTCGGTCCTGTCAATGATATGACGGCTAATTTGGTGGTTGCTCAATTATTGTTTTTGGAAGCTGAAAATCCAGATAAAGACATTTCACTTTACATTAACTCACCAGGCGGTTCAGTGACTGCAGGCATGTCGATTTATGACACTATGCAATTCATTAAACCAGACGTGAGCACACTTTGTATTGGTCAAGCGGCAAGTATGGGCGCATTTTTGTTGGCAGCTGGCGCAAAAGGTAAACGTTTTAGTTTGCCTAACTCACGCGTGATGATTCACCAACCGTCGGGCGGTTTCCAAGGTCAATCAACAGATATTGAGATTCACGCTAAAGAAATTTTATATTTACGTGGTAAATTGAACGCGATATTAGCGCATCACACAGGTAAAACGGCTAAAGAAATTGATCGTGATACGGAGCGTGATAACTTCATGAGTGCAGAGCAATCTGTTGAATATGGCATGATTGATAAAGTAATCGAAGCACGTGCTGCCGTTGCATAATTTGCAGTCTTTAGAGTGTTAAGTTTTTTGGTCAGTATTTAAGTTTGTTGGTTTAAGGATGTTGCATGGCGAATAAAGCCGAAAGTGAAAAATTATTGTATTGCTCTTTTTGCGGCAAAAGTCAGCATGAGGTTAAGAAACTCATCGCTGGGCCGTCTGTGTTTATTTGCGATGAATGCGTCGATTTATGCAATGACATCATCAAAGAAGAAGTACAAAGTTTAAGCGATATTAAATCGACGGATAAATCATTACCAACGCCGCAAGAAATTTGTGCGATTTTAGATCAGTACGTGATTGGTCAAACGCAGGCTAAAAAGAATCTATCAGTCGCGGTTTATAACCATTACAAACGTCTTGGCCATAATCATATTTCGCAAAACACCAGTACTAAAAATGTCAGCCAAGATGATGTAGAGATTCAAAAAAGTAACATTTTACTGATTGGTCCAACAGGTTCTGGCAAAACATTATTAGCGCAATCTTTAGCGCGCATGTTAGATGTGCCTTTTGTCATGGCAGATGCAACTACATTAACTGAAGCTGGTTATGTGGGTGAAGATGTTGAAAACATCATGCAGAAATTATTGCAAAAGTGTGATTACGATGTCGAAAAAGCGCAACGCGGTATCGTTTACATCGACGAAGTCGATAAGATTTCGCGCAAATCAGATAATCCGTCCATTACGCGCGA
>Ga0123388_1114492_pt1 | contig 58700 bp, 55 predicted proteins | sample T0HHNO3metaT_FD_89916 | JGI IMG/M metagenome (GOLD analysis project Ga0123388, IMG submission 89916) | Methane-oxidizing artificial microbial communities from Washington, USA to study methane cycling - T0-HHNO3 metaT (Metagenome... | ecosystem: Engineered > Modeled > Simulated communities...
AAAAAGCCTGAACAAGTCAGGCTTTTTTATTAACGATTATTGAAAGCTATTTTTGCGTTTCAACCATCACCAAAGGTGCTTCTTCTTTTGATTCAGCATCTTTTTTCCAGTTAGGCGCTTTACGTGGCACACGGGGTTTAGCTGGTTCAGTTGGAGTAACAGCAGCTTTTGCTTCACCTTTCGTTTCCACCAATTGCAGACCGCTAGCGCTTAAATCAACCGGTTTGGCAGCTGCTGGTTTAGCGGCTTTAGTCGGTTTACGTGCAGCAGGTTTTTTCTCAGCTTTTGCTTTTGCAGGCTTGTCAGTCGCCGCTGTTTCACTCACAGCTTCAGCGTTTACCGTTGCATCAACTTTTTCATTAACAGATTTTTCTGATTTTAATTCAGGGTCTGCTTTTGCTTTAGCCTCTGTTTTAGTTGCTTTTGCCGTAGGTGCTTTTGATTGTGCAGGCTTTTGTGTTTGAGCAGGTTTCTCTTGAACCACTGTATTTTCAGCAGCTTTCGCTTGCGTTACATTATCTTGCACTGCTTGTTTTTGAATAGCAGGTTCAGATGATGATGCAATTTGCACAATAATTGGCGTGTTGTCTACCGCCACATCATTGGGTACAAAAGCAGGTGCTGCTGCATTTGGGTCACGTGGTTCACGATTCTCATCACGGTTTTTACGATTACGACCACCACGACTGCGGCGACCACTACGTTCTGGACGTGGCGTCTGATTTGCATCAATAGCAGGATTGCCTTGTGTTGGCAGATTCGTTGTCACAACTTCCACTTGACTTGCTGCATCCGCACGTACTTCATTGTTTTGAGAGTTGTTACTTAACACATTTTTAGACTCAACTTTTTCTTGCGATCTGTCTTGAGGTCTATCTTGGCGTTGTGGACGTTCCTGACGCGCTTGTTGTGGTTTCGCCTGTTGCTGCTGTTGCGGTCTATCGTTACGCTCACCACCCGTTGTATTGTTGCGATCACGGTTGTTCGCATTACGGTCGTTATTGCGGGTGCGATTACGATTATTGTTGCGATTACGGTCGTTATTGCGCGCATTTTCACGTGTTTCGCGTGTTGTTTTATCAGCAGCAGTTTCTTCTACTTTTACTTCCGGTTTAGCACCAAACCATTGTTTAATGCGGCCAAATAGTCCCACTTTTGGCGCAGGCGCAATAATTTGAGCAGTCTTCTCTTCAACTAGCGGCGCAGATGTAGCAGTTTTAATGCCTTTCACTAATGCTTCTGGTGCTTTTGGTTTAGCTTCTTCGCTTAAACCGCGCTCATAAGCCGTTTCTGCTGGTAATTCAACCATTTTGTAGCTGGCTTGCGATGTTTCTTCTGTGACATCATCTTGCTTAATGCGTGTGATACTGTAATTCGGCGTTTCCATATGAATGTTTGGAATTAAAATCACTTCAACACCCATGCGCTGTTCGATTTTATGGATATCAGCACGTTTTTCGTTCAACAAGAAAGTCGCCGCTTCAACAGGCAATTGCACTTGAATAATCGCGCTGTTGTCTTTCATCGCTTCTTCTTGTGTGATGCGCAAGATATGCAACGCAGTCGATTCGATACCACGAATATGGCCTGTGCCGCTACAGCGTGGACAGGCTGCGTGATTGGTTTCACCTAAGCTTGGACGTAAGCGTTGGCGTGAAAGCTCTAACAAGCCAAAACGTGAGATTTTGCCCGTTTGAACGCGCGCACGGTCGGCATGCAAAGCATCGCGTAGCGTATTTTCTACTTCGCGCTGATTGCGTTGGCTTTCCATATCGATAAAGTCAATCACCACCAAGCCGCCAAGGTCGCGTAAGCGCAATTGGCGCGCCACTTCTTCAGCAGCTTCCAAGTTGGTATTAAACGCCGTTTGCTCAATATCTGCGCCTTTAATGCTGCGGCCAGAGTTAACGTCAACAGAAACTAAAGCTTCAGTATGGTCAATCACAATTGCGCCGCCGGAAGGCAAACGCACTTCACGTGAAAATGCGGATTCAATCTGATGTTCGATTTGAAAGCGTGAGAATAGCGGGATTTCATCTTGGTACAATTTCACTCGCGCCACATTGCCTGGCATCACGTGATTCATAAACTGCACAGCTTGTTCGTGCACATCTGGCGTGTCGATTAAAATCTCACCGATATCGGCACTAAAGTAATCACGAATCGCGCGAATGACTAAGCTGCCTTCTTGGTAGATTAAGAACGCGCCAGGTTGAATATGTGAGGCTTCTTCAACTGCAGTCCATAACTGTGTTAAATAGTTTAAATCCCACTGTAATTCTTCTGCATTTCTGCCGATACCTGCAGTACGCGCAATGATGCTCATGCCATTTGGCACTTCTAATTGCGCCATCACATCACGTAGTTCGTTGCGATCTTCGCCTTCAATGCGGCGAGAAACGCCACCGCCACGTGGATTGTTTGGCATTAAAACCAAGTAACGTCCAGCCAGTGAGATATATGTGGTTAAAGCAGCGCCTTTATTACCACGCTCATCTTTATCTACTTGAACGATTAATTCTTGACCTTCTTTGATCACGTCTTGAATACGTGCTTTGCCGCCTTCTACTTTTTCTGAGTAGTAGCTGCGTGAGATTTCTTTAAAGGGTAAAAAGCCATGACGCTCATTGCCATAATCGACAAAAGCGGCCTCAAGGGATGGTTCTACACGGGTAATAACGCCTTTGTAAATATTGCTTTTACGCTGCTCTTTACCTGCGTGTTCAATATCTAAATCGACGAGTTTTTGCCCGTCTACGATTGCAACGCGTAATTCTTCTGATTGCGTTGCATTAAATAACATGCGTTTCATTGTTTGCTCCCGCGCTCAGAGCAATGCAGACGCTAATCATTTAATGTAAAAATCCCTTAAGTGCATGTAATTAAATACGTGTACTTAAGAATAATTTACTTCGAGTTAAAGTGGCTGAAGAATATCAAGGCGCATGTGATTTAAATTGCGCTACATTTAAGCATGCATGAGCATTGGCGCAGCGTCTGGGCTGCTTAAAATCAATCGGACGCTTGTAGCGTTTTAGTTAATTGTAACCGTTTCTAATAATAGAAATAGCTTGGTTACGTTTTTTTAATTGATTGAAAAATGTCTCATCATCTTAAAATGGATGATATTAAAATTTATGCGCATTAATTTATATATAGTTTTTGAATTTTATATATAGTTGGGCATAAATTCGTTAAAATTCGGTCTTCAGTAACTTTAGTCGCGTTTATGTTTATTTGTCTGCGGCGGCTAGAGCGCAATTGTTTTATCGCTACTTAAATATGGCGAGCGGTATTAGCCAAATATTTTTGTCATCCATTTATTCATTTAGCATACTTAAATATTGACATGCTAAATGATGAATAAGTGAATAAATAAGTGTTTGTCGAGATGCTTGTAAGCAATAAATTCAACAACATCAATAGTATAGGCGTAATCAGCCGTTTAAGCAAAAGTTAACATGCAAACAGAACAAATAAACCAGCCAGAAAAACCAATAGGCGCACATGCTGCGGCCAATGTCATCATCGATGAAGCCAGTGAAGGGCAGCGTATTGATAATTTTCTGGCAAAAGTGCTAAAAGGTGTGCCAAAAAGTCATATTTACCGTATTTTGCGTAGTGGCGAAGTGCGTGTGAATAAAGGCCGTATCGATGCTTCGTACAAATTAATAATTGGCGATATTGTACGCGTGCCGCCGATTCGTATTGCCGCCAATGATAAAGAGTTACTGGAAAATCAACAGTCTGATCAGCCTGCAAAATCGGTATTAGAAAGCACGATTATTTTTGAAGATGATGCGTTGCTGGTGATTGATAAACCAGCCGGTTTTGCTGTACATGGCGGTAGTGGAATCAGTCGTGGTGTGATTGAGCAATTGCGTATGGAGCGGCCAAAAGCCAAATTTTTAGAGTTAGTGCATCGGCTTGATCGCGAAACTTCTGGTGTACTGATGCTGGCGAAAAAGCGCGCTGCATTGGTTGCCTTGCATGAAATGATTCGGAACAATCAAACCGACAAGCGTTATTTGATGCTTGTTGCGGGTGAGTGGACTGAAAAAAAGAAACGCGTCGCGATGGATTTGCAAAAATATGTGCTACCAAATGGTGAGCGGCGTGTGAATGTGGTGACGGATAAAAGTAAGGACAAATACGACCAAGCGCAACATTCAGAAACGATTTTTTACTTGAAGCAGGCTTTTGCAGGCTTTAGCTTATTAGAGGCGCAACTAATCACCGGCCGCACGCATCAACTGCGTGTGCAATTGGCGCATTTGGGCTTTCCGATTTTGGGGGATGATAAGTACGGCGATTTTGCTAATAATAAAGCGTTGCAGAAAAAAGGCTTGAAGCGCATGTTTTTACATTCGGTTGAAACAAATCTGCGGCATCCTGTGTCTGCAGAAAAGTTAAAGTTAATTGCGCCGTTGCCGCAAGAATTAAAAAAGTTTTTAATCAGTTTAAAAGCTCAAAATCTGGATACTTAACACTCTAAAAGTACTAAAAAAATAATTAAAAATTTAGCAATTAGAAAATCTCGACAATGACAGTAAATAAAATAGAAAAACAAATTAAAGGCAAAAAGTTTGATCTCATTGTGTGGGATTGGGATGGCACGGTTGCCAATTCGACTGGCATGATTACTGATGCGTTGGTGAAAGCTGCTGAAGAAGTTGGCTTGCCGAAACTAGACCCGAAAGCCGCCAGTAATATTATTGGTTTGGGTTTAAAAGAATCGATTTTTGCACTTTTTGGTGATATTCCAGTTGAAAAAGCACAGGCTTTGGCTGTGCGTTACAGCGCCAATTATTATTCTGGCGAAAGTGAAATACCATTATTCGCTGGCGCAAAAGAAACGATTATTGAGCTAAATAGGCGCGGTTTTAAATTGGCGGTAGCGACGGGAAAAGGTCGGCGTGGTTTAAACTTAGCTTTGCAACATTGCGGATTGACTAATTATTTTCACACCACGCGTACGGTGGATGAGTGTTTTTCTAAGCCGCATCCACAAATGCTGGATGAGATCATGGATACATTAGTGATTACGCCAGAGCGCACTTTAATGATTGGCGACACCAGTTATGATTTGCAGATGGCGCAAAATGCTGGCGTAAGCGCGGTTGGCGTGACTTTTGGTGCGCAAGCGGGCGAAAAATTATTGAGCTATAATCCTTTGCAATTATTTCATCATTTTGATGCGTTAAGTACTTGGCTATTAACAGAAAATTAGACTTGTAAAGCGCTGACTTAACACCATATTAACACTAAGTTTTAACGCAAATTATTCATTAAACATTTACTTAACCAGTCATGCAAAAACATACCATCACTTTAAATAGTCATGATTTAGTCGAAAAATCACTAGGTTTAAGGTTTGATTTGCCGCAATTAGGCGAAATGGTGACAGGCTTTGTGATTCGTTTTCATGGCAAAGCGCATGCCTATGTCAACCGCTGTGCGCATGTGCCAATTGAGCTGGATTGGAATCAAGGCGAATTTTTTACAGTGAGTAAAGATTATTTAATTTGCGCAACCCACGGCGCGCATTATGAACCAGATACGGGATATTGTATGATGGGACCATGCAAAGGTAAAAATCTGCAAGCACTAACGGTTACTGAACAAAATCAACAAATTACGATACATTTAGACCAACTACATAAAACCCGCAAATAGGAAAATTGAATGTCTGACCCAAATCAACAAGATAGTAATTGGCAACAACAAACCATCGAAAAGTTGGCTTTATCTGGCTTAAAAGAACAAAAAAGCACTAGACGCTGGGGTATCTTTTTTAAAGTATTAACGTTTGGATATTTGTTTATCCTTCTGTTCTATTTTTTAGGCTGGCTTGGCGGCGGTAAAACGGCGACGGGTGAACACACAGCTTTAATCGAAATTTCTGGCGTGATAGAAGCGGGCGGTGAAGTCAATGCCGATTCTGTCATGAGCAGCTTAAGCGATGCCTACGATAACAAAGGTACAAAAGGCATTATTTTTCGCATCAATAGTCCAGGCGGTAGCCCAGTGCAAGCAGGTATTATTTACGATGAAATCAGACGCCAAAAGAAACTGCATCCCACTATTCCAGTTTATGCGGTAGTAGAAGATATTTGTGCATCTGGCGGCTATTACATTGCAGCAGCGACAGATAAGATTTATGTAGATAAAGCCAGTATTGTCGGCTCAATCGGCGTGTTAATGGATGGCTACGGTTTTACCGAAGTGATGAAAAAGGTAGGGGTAGAGCGCCGATTATTAACCGCTGGTGAAAACAAAGCCATGTTAGATCCTTTCTCACCGGTTAACCCAAAACATCAACAACTAGCGCAAGCCATGCTGAATCAAATTCATGAACAGTTTAAAACAGTAGTACGTGAAGGTCGTGGCAAACGTTTAGTGGAAGATAACGAAACGTTTAGTGGTTTATTTTGGAGCGGTGAGCAAAGCATTAAAATCGGTTTGGCTGATGCATTAGGTAGTGCGGATTACGTCGCACGTGAAGTGATTAAACAAGACGAAATAGTAGACTTTACTTACCAAGACTCGATTGCAGACCGCTTTGCAAAACGCTTAGGCGCGAGTATGGCTAAATCGGTTGGCTTGGATGCGATGGTTAAAGGGATTACGTTAAGGTAGTAATTTAGATTACCGAATGATTCCTGCGAAAGCAGGAATCCATTTATTGGGTTTTGTTGTAAGTTGTAATTATTCTTTACTTCTACTTTTGAATTTCAGTCCGATTACACGCAAGATGCTGGGGTTAGAATGGTTATCAAGTGGCCATGAGAGAGTGCCGACTGGAAAGTACTTGGCTGGGTTGCGCCCAGTGACCGCAACGTAACAAAATAGAAAGTTTATATAAACGAAAAGCAGACCAGAAATAAAGCTCTCCGATTGACCTGGAAACGATGTAGGGAGTCCATTTAGCAATTGCTCGAAAGCAAACCAGCTAGCGAAAATTAGACAAAAAAAGTATATGAGTGCCAGACATCTTACCCACCTCGCTACTTTTTCACGCTCATTAAGTTTCACAATAGTATGTCCTAAATTTTGCTAACTCATATTAATACTAGGTGGTGAGAAAGCTTTGTTTGCTCACCATGCAAAACTTACTTCAACTCTTTGGTATGGTTTATCAACCCATTCGTTGAGCTATCGTAATTGCTCACTTTTTCATCACTGATTAATTGTGGCAAGATTTGTTTTGCAATTTGCTTGCCGTATTCCACGCCCCATTGGTCGTAGCTATTAATATCCCACATGATGCCTTGCACGAATATTTTGTGTTCGTATAGCGCAATTAACTTGCCTAATGTGTTCGGCGTTAACTTGTCGAACAAGATGGAAGTAGTGGGGCGGTTGCCTTCAAATACTTTGTGCGGCAATAATTTTTCCAATTCGTCACCGCTTAAGCCTTGTTTTTCCAACTCAGCACGCGCTTCTTCTTTGGTTTTACCCAGCATTAACGATTGCGTTTGTGCAAAAAAGTTAGCCAATAGAATTTTGTGATGCGCGTAGCCGTGTTTGCCGATTGCATAATGGCTGTGCACTGGCATTAAAAAGTCAGCAGGCACAATTTGCGTGCCTTGATGAATTAATTGATAGAACGCATGTTGGCCATTGGTGCCAGCCTCCCCCCAAATTACAGGGCCAGTTTTATATTTTACTCGGCTGCCATCGCGGCAGATAAATTTGCCGTTACTTTCCATATCTGCTTGTTGCATATAAGCAGGGAAGCGTGCCATTCCTTGGTCGTAAGGCAAAATCGCATGCGTATCCACATGAAAGAAGTTGTTATACCAAATGCCGATTAACGCCAAAATCACTGGCATATTTTGCTCTAAGGGTGCAGTTTTGAAATGGTTGTCCATTTCATGCGCGCCATCTAATAACGCTTCGAAATTGTCCATGCCAACATATAAGGCAATACTTAAGCCGATGGCAGACCATAATGAATAGCGGCCGCCGACCCAATCCCAAAACGCGAACATATTGGCGGTATCAATACCAAAATCGGCCACTGCTTTTGCATTGGTAGATAAAGCCACAAAGTGTTTAGCCACATGGCTATTCTCTTTAGCCGCATCTAAGAACCAAGTTCTAGCCGTTGTGGCATTAGTCATGGTTTCTTGTGTGGTAAATGTTTTTGAAGCGACGATAAATAAGGTCGTTTCTGGATTACACTTTTCCAGCGCACGCATTAAATGCGCGCCATCAATATTCGATACAAAATGGATGTTAAGTTCTGGGCTAGCGTAAGGTTTTAACGCGTCGCACACCATCACAGGGCCTAAATCAGAGCCGCCAATACCGATATTTACGATATCAGTGATGCGTTTGCCTGTGTAACCTTTCCAGCTGCCGTTGCGTACTTTCTCTGAAAACTCCCGCATTTGTTTCAGCACCGCGTTAACATCAGGCATGACATCTTTGCCATCTACATAAACCGGCGTGTTACTGCGATTGCGCAACGCAGTGTGCAATACAGCGCGATTTTCAGTGATATTGATCTTTTCACCTGCAAACATTTTATCGCGCCATTGTTCGATTTTGGCTTCGCGCGCCATTTGAAACAGCAAAGGCAGCGTTTCATCGGTGATGCGATGTTTAGAGTAATCAAACAGTAAGTCAGCAAATTTTAAGCTGTATTTATCAAAGCGTTTTGGGTCTGTTGCGAATAAATCGCGCATATGTAAAGACTCTATTGATTTTTGGTGCGCACAAAGTTTTTGCCAAGCGGGGAATTGAGTAAGAGTTGTCATTTATTATTTAAAACAATTGGTTATTCTATATTTTTAATGTGATTTATCATTAATTATGCAGTGTTTTCGCATCTAACTAATGACACTTAATGTTAATATTTTTGTTAGTAAAACATGTTAATAAAGCGTGTTGAAACTGTTAAACCATTCATAAAACTTTGTGCTATTCAGAATATATTAATAAAGCTTTATGAATGAATGATTAAATCCATTGTTCATCAATTCTTTTTAACAATAATTAAGCCTGCTAATGGTGGCAGCGTAATCAAAAGCGATTGGTCTCTGCCCATCCAGGCAACATTGTCGCTTTGTAAACCTGCGCCATTGCCTTTATTTCCACCACCATAATACGCTGCATCGCTATTAAAAATCTCGGTATATTGGCCTGCTTGCGGCACACCAATTCGGTAATTTTCACGTAACACAGGCGTAAAATTCAACACTATTATAGCAAAAGAATTATCCAGCCCATGCCTGATGAAGCTAATAATTGATTGTTCGGAATCATTACAGTCAATCCACTCAAAACCTTGCACATCAAAATCTAGTGTGTGCAGGCAGTTAAGGTTAAGGTAATGCTTATTTAGATCGCGTGCAGTGCGTTGTATTCCTCTATGTGATTCATGTTCAAGCAGATGCCAATCTAGGCTGCGATTCACATTCCATTCAAACCCTTGCGCAATTTCGTTGCCCATAAAATTGAGTTTTTTGCCGGGGCTGGTCATTTGTAATGTCATTAACAAACGCAAGTTAGCAAATTTCTGCCAAGAGTCGCCTGGCATTTTGGCGATTAGTGAGCCTTTGCCGTGTACGACTTCATCATGTGAGAACGGTAATACAAAATTTTCAGAATAGGCGTAAAGCTGCCCAAAAGTGAGCATGCTGTGATGATATTTGCGATGCACAGGCTCATTTTCAATATAACTCAGCGTGTCGTTCATCCAGCCCATGTTCCATTTCATGCTAAAACCGAGCCCGCCAAGATAAATAGGGCGCGATACCGCTGGCCATGAGGTCGACTCTTCTGCAATGGTCAGTGCGCCTGGAAAATCTTGATGGGCGACGATATTCAATTGTTTAAGGAATTCGATCGCCTCTAGATTTTCACGTCCGCCAAATTTATTCGGCAACCATTCACCTGCTTTGCGTGAGTAATCCAAATAAAGCATCGACGCAACCGCATCTACACGAATACCGTCGATATGAAATTCTTTTAGCCAAAAATAAGCGCTGGAAATTAAGAAGTTGCGTACTTCATTGCGACCATAATTGAAAATCAACGTACCCCAATCTTGATGTTCGCCGATACGCGGATCTTCATGCTCATATAATGCAGTGCCGTCAAAACGCGCCAATGCCCAATCATCTTTAGGGAAATGACCTGGTACCCAATCTAAAATCACGCCAATATTCGCCTGATGGCAAGCGTCAATCAGAAACTTCAAATCATCGGGTGAGCCGAATCGATTGGTTACGCCAAAATAGCCAGTGGTTTGATAACCCCAAGATTCATTGAGCGGATGTTCGGTAATCGGCAGCAGTTCAATGTGCGTAAAACCCATCTCAACCACATAAGGCACAAGTTCTGCGGCTAAATCACGATAAGTCAGTAATTGGTTATTATTTTTACGGCGCCACGATCCAATATGTACTTCGTAACAATTAAATGGTGCATGCAGCCAATCATTGCTGGCGCGTTTGTCTAACCAAGCTTTATCTTGCCATTGGAACGCTTGATTGCTAGAAATTTTAGATGCTGTTCCTGGACGGAATTCAAATTCGCGCGCGAATGGATCGGTTTTGACTAGTACCGCGTGTGAATGGCGATTGCGGATTTCATATTTATAGAGTGAGTCAGTCGTTAAGTGCGGAATAAACAGCTCCCAAACGCCCGTTTCGCCGCGAATACGCATGGGGTTAACGCGACCATCCCACTGATTAAAATTGCCCACAACACTGACGCGCTCTGCATTTGGCGCCCAAACGGCGAATCGCACACCTTGTACACCTTGATGTTCAACGATATGCGCGCCAAAGGTGTTGTAGGCTTGATTTAAACGCCCCTCGCTAAATAGATGCAACTCGTCGTTAGTTAATAAGGGGTTAAAACTATAAGTGTCTATTATTTCTTGCGTTTGATTATTGGCCTCAACTTTAATCAAGCAAGGTGAAGTTGGCGCAGTTTTGCCTTGCCATTCAAAAAGCCCAGCATCATTAACACGTGCGCATTCAACCCATTTTGAGTTGATTTTTAAGCTGACTTTTTGCACATAAGGTAAGAATGTGCGAAAGACAAATTGGGCGCCTACTTTATGCAATCCTAAATACGAAAAAGCGTCATGATGCTTTGCGTCAAGAATCAGTGAAAAGCTGTGTTCAGATGCGTTAATCACAATAATTAATTTCTATAAAATTAGGTTAATTAGACTAGATTATAACCTGTATCTAAGCCTATAATTAACTTGTAGTTGACACGGATGGACGAACGTTCGTTCATGCTATTTGATAGTAATTTTATTGCCCGATATGGCTCAACCCGATAAAGGTTAGCAGTCTGCATGACAATAATGTTTATTCTTTATTGACTCAATTTGAGAGGGCAACCATGGCACAAGATATAAATAATTCTCGATTTATTAGCGCGATGACCAAAAACACGGTTGCGCTGATTCTAGCTGGTGGACGCGGTAGCCGATTAAAAGATCTCACCAACCGTCGCGCTAAGCCTGCAGTACCATTTGGCGGTAAATTCCGCATTATCGATTTTCCACTATCTAATTGCATTAACTCGGGTATTCGACGCGTTGGCGTGATTACCCAATACAAATCGCATAGCTTAATCCGACATATTCAGCGTGGCTGGAGTTTTTTAAACGGCGAATTCAACGAATATATTGAATTGTTGCCAGCATCACAGCGCAACGATAATGAAGACTGGTATAAAGGCACGGCTGATGCTGTGTATCAGAATATCGATATTCTGTTATCAAGCAATGCGCAATATGTGGTTATTTTGGCTGGCGATCATATCTACAAGATGGATTATGGCCAAATGTTGGCCACGCACGTTAAAAATAATGCCGATATGACGATTGCCTGCTTGAACGTGCCTTTAGAAGAGGCCAAAGGTTTCGGCGTGATGGCGGTCGATGATGAAGATCGCATTATTGAATTCGCAGAAAAACCGGATCAACCCAAACACATGCCTGGCGATACGACGCAGGCTCTGGCCAGTATGGGCATTTATGTATTTAATGCGCAGTTTTTATATGAAGAGCTAGCACGTGATGCAGCAGATGAAAACTCTACCAAAGATTTTGGTGGCGATGTTATTCCTTACTTGATTTCACGCGCACGTGTTTACGCGCATCGATTCGCAGAGAGTTGTGTAGGCGCAAAAAATGGCTTTTATTATTGGCGCGATGTCGGCACGGTAGATGCCTATTGGGAAGCGAACATGGAGTTAACGCGTGTGACGCCAGAACTGAATATGTACGATAACGCATGGCCGATCTGGACATACCAAGAGCAAGTGCCACCAGCTAAATTCGTATTCAATGATGATGGCAGAACAGGAAAAGCGAGCGACTCAATCGTTTCTGGCGGTTGCTTGATTAGCGGCTCTTGCGTGACCAGTTCTGTACTATTTTCAAATGTGCGTGTACATAGTTATTGCGATATTGAAGGTGCAGTATTGTTGCCAAATGTGGTGATACACCGGCACGCTAAACTTAAAAATGTGGTGGTGGATAAAGGCGTACAAATTCCTGAGGGTATTCAAATCGGCTACGACTTAGCGGAAGACAAAAAGCGTTTTTACGTGTCTGAAAAAGGCACCGTTTTAGTGACTGCGCCAATGCTGCTTAAGTTGCCCAATGCTACTTAAATTAATAAGTAACTATATAAATGTATCAGCTTTAAATTTATAAATTTTTAGCCAGCTTAAATATTTTTAAAGTAAATATTTTAGAACACAAACTTTTACAAAAAGTGAACCTTAAAAATGATTAATCAACCTAAATTATTAATTTCACTGTACTGGCATATGCACCAGCCAGATTACCGCGATTCAATCTCAGGCGAATACGTATTGCCTTGGACTTATTTGCATGCCATTAAAGATTATTCGGATATGGCTTATCATTTAGAGAAGAACCCAAAGGCCAAAGTAAGCTTTAACTTTGTGCCTATTTTATTGGATCAATTAGAAGATTATGCGCAGCAATTTAAAACCAATTGCGTTAAAGATCCCATATTAAAACTGCTCAGTACCAATGATTTATGGGTCATTACGCCAGAAGAACGTCGCTTGATCAAAGATAGCTGTTTCAAAAGCTATCACGAAAAAATGTTAAAGCCGTTCCCTGATTACGAACGACTTTACAAGATGTTTGAGTTTTTAACCGAAGATGGTCGTGATGACTTAATCTATTTATCTGGTCAATATTTAGCGGATTTATTGGTTTGGTATCACTTGGCTTGGATGGGCGAAAGCGTCCGCCAAAATAATGCTTTTATACAAAACCTAATGACCAAAGGCAAAAAATTCACCAACGAAGACAGGTTGGCCTTATTTGACTTGATCGGTGAGTTAATCGGTAATTTAATTCCGCGGTATAAAAAATTGGCAGAAACCGGTCAAATTGAAATATCCAGCACGCCGCATTACCACCCGATTTTGCCATTATTGCTCGATTTTGAAAGTACGCACGATGCGATGGCGAATGCGACATTGCCCAAAACCGCCAATTATCCAGGTGGTGAGGCACGTGCAATTGATCATTTAAAAGATGCTACCGCTTCTCATAAACGCCGTTTTGGCATGGCACCCAACGGTATGTGGCCGTCTGAAGGTGCCGTTTCCAAAGAAAGCTTGTTGTTAATGGCCAACCAAGGTGTGAAATGGGCAGCCTCTGGCGAAGGCGTTTTAGCCAATAGCTTGCGTAAATCTAATCCTAAAAAAGCCTTATTGTCACGCCACGATTATTTATACAAACCTTATAGTGTGAGCCATGGCGATGATGAAATTATCTGCTTTTTTAGAGATGACAGACTATCGGACAAGATCGGTTTTGAATATTCAAAAATGCATAGCAGCGAAGCTGTGAGTGATTTCATTCAAACTTTAGAGCACATTTACAACACATATCAACGTGAAGAAAACCCTGTGGTGAGCGTGATTTTAGATGGCGAAAACGCTTGGGAATATTATCCATACAACGGGCATTACTTTTTAACTGAACTTTATGAAGCTTTAGCTAATCATCCTAATATAGAAATGGTGACACAATCAGAAGTGTTGAAAGTCATTAACGCGCCTAGCAAGAGTGCTTACAAAATTCACTGTGGTAGCTTGCCAGAGATTTCGGCTGGCAGTTGGGTATATGGCAGCTTTAGTACGTGGATTGGTAGTGTCGATAAGAATTATGGCTGGGATTTATTATGCGAAGCTAAAAAATCCTATGACAAAGTATTGAAATCGGGCAAATTAACTGCGGAAGAAAAACAGCGTGCAGAAGATCAGTTGTCGGTCTGTGAAGGCTCTGATTGGTTTTGGTGGTTGGGTGATTACAATGCGGCAATGAGTGTCAGTAGTTTTGATCAGCTATATCGTCGCAATCTGATGAATTTATATCGTTTATTAAAATTGTCGATTCCTGAGCATCTGAATGCTTCGATTAGCATGGGCGATAGTCAAGCGGCAAATGATTCAAATAGTGGCACGATGCGAAGAGGGCAAGAGTAATTCAAATTACTGCTTTATATCCCACGCTTTTTAATAAGCGTATTTAAAACTTCATTTTAAAAAAAGTATTGGTCAGTGTTAAGAAATAAAAATTAGAAAATAATCAGTTAATTTAAGTTAATAAAGAAATAAGATGAAAAAATCACAACAACGCAAGGCTGGCGTTTTATTGCATATTAGTTCTTTGCCAGATGGCACACTTGGTGAGCAGGCTTTGCAATTTGTGGATTTTTTAAGTGAAACAGGTGTAAGCGTTTGGCAAACGCTACCCTTGAATATGCCGCACGGCGATGGCTCGCCATATCAATGTTTGAGCGCACATGCGGGTAATCCCGCTTTTATTAACCTTAAAAAACTCGGTGAACATTTAGAAAAAGTCGGCGTGATATCGGCGGCTGAAAGCCAATTGTATGACGAAAAATTAGTTGCTTTAAATGCAGATTCAGAAGCTAACCCACAGTCAGAAGTTAACCCAAATTTAGTAGTAATTTCCCACTCAGAATATCGCCAACAAATGTTCGAAAAAGCTTTTGCGGCTTTGTCTCAGCAGGTGGATTCCAGCGAATATATCGCGTACCGAAAGTTTTGCAAAAAACACAATAGTTGGTTAAAAGACTTTGCTTTGTTTTTGGTGTTGCATAAACGATTTGACCAAGGCAGTTGGAGTAATTGGCCAGAAGCTTATAAAAAACGTGAAACCAAAACACTTAACCTTGCAAAAAAACAACACGCAGCAGAAATTAGCCTGATCCAATTTACGCAGTTTGTATTTTTTGAACAGTGGGGCGCGTTAAAGCAATATGCCAACAGTAAAAATATTGCCATGTTTGGCGATATCCCGATTTTTGTAGCGTTTGATAGCGCTGATGTCTGGGCTGACCCGAGCTTATTCAAACTGGATAAACGTTGCAATATGACGGTGATTGCAGGCGTGCCGCCTGACTACTTCTCAATTACTGGCCAGCGTTGGGGAAACCCACATTACAACTGGAGCGCGATGAAAAACCATGGCTTCAAATGGTGGATTCAACGTATGGCGACACAAAATAGAATGTTCGATATGGTTCGTATCGATCATTTTAGAGGCTTGCAAGCCGCTTGGGAAATCCCAGCAAATGAAGCAACGGCAATGAACGGTGTATGGTGCGAGGCGCCAGGTTATGAACTGTTGGGTGCGATTAAAAAACATTTTAAAAAAATGTGTTTAGTGGCAGAAGATTTAGGCATTATTACCGATGAAGTGAATGCGTTAAGGCATCATTACCATCTGCCTGGTATGAAAATATTACAATTTGCATTTGGCGGTGGCGATGACAATTTGTACTTGCCACATAATATTGAGCCAAATAGCGTGGTTTATACGGGTACGCACGACAATGACACCAGTTTGGGCTGGTATTTAAGTTTAGAAGAACATGCTAAACATCATCTACATACTGTGCTAAATAATTATGAACCAGCGATGCCAGCCGCGTTGATTGATATGGCAATGGCGACAAATGGGGATTTAGTGATTATTCCGATGCAAGATATTTTAGGTTTAGACACTCAATCACGCATGAATACGCCAGGTACTGTGGGCAGAAACTGGCTTTGGAAATTTGATTGGCAGCAATTAACACCAGAATTAAAACAGGCATTTGCTGATTCCGTTTTAAGACACGGCAGGGCTAGCGGTATTAACTCCAGCGGTATTCACTAAATGAGTCAGTCAATCGGTATTGATATCGGTGGCACCAATTGTCGATTAGGCGTATTTGAGAACTTACATTTAGTACACGAAACGCGCTTTCAGGCAGATTTTATGCAGATTTGCAAAAATAATTCGCCCGATGACGCTTGGCAGCAAATACTTTCCATCATCTCTACAGCCATTCAATCGGTATTTGTGCAATATCCAACTGTTGAAACCATTGGCATCGGCTTTCCTGGATTTATCCATCCGCAAACGCAATTAATTGCACAAGCGCCTAACTTGCCCGGTTTGAAAGATGTCAATTTAAGTCAAGATTTAAGTGCGTTAATCGGGAAAAAAGTCATTGTGGAAAATGATGCTTTGGTCGCCGCTTATGGCGAATATTGCTTAAACGACCGACCTAGCGATGGCCTTATTTATATTGGACTTGGTACGGGTGTAGGTGGCGGCTTAATCGTTGCAGGCAAGCCATTTTCTGGTGCAAATGGCGTGGCGATGGAAGTTGGACATATCATCGTTGAGCCAAATGGCAGATTATGCGGTTGTGGCAATCGCGGTTGTTTAGAACAATATGCCTCAGCCACAGGCGTGGCCAATAGTTATTTTCTTACCACGCAAAATAGACTTAACGCCTTTGAGATTGCTAAATTGGCAGCCGATGGTGATGCTCATGCAAAAGCAACATTTAATCAAGCGGGTCGTGCACTTGGTCAAGTAGTGGCCCATCTGCAAAAAATCGTCGATGTGCCAAATGTATTGATTGGTGGCGGTTTAAGCGCCTCTTGGGATTTAATGCGGCATAGTTTTTATGCGCAATTAGAGGCAGATTTAATCGCGGTATTACGTGGAAAAGTCCATGTAAAAATCTCACAAGCGGGAGATACCGCAGGCATGCTGGGCGCTGCAATGCTAGCTGCTACGATGTTATCCGTTTAGGCCGTACACTTAAACTTAACCAATTTTTTCGATCAAAAATAGTGTTAAGTTTTTAGATTCAAATTTTACTATGCTGCTGTAGCGCCCAGCCAACATGTTCACGCACCAATGCGTCCTCATCATTTTTTCGTGTTTCCAAAGCGTTAACTATCGCAGGCGATGTGCTTGCATTGCCTAAACCAACCGCAATATTGCGTAACCATTGCTTAAAACCAATTCTGTAAATCGCGCTGCCAGCCATTTTTTGCTGAAATTCTGCTTCACTCCAGCCAAAACATTCAATCAAGCTCACATCGTCTAAACCGTGACGAACATTGAAATCGGGCTCTTGGGTGATTTCTGCAAATTTATTCCAAGGACAAGCTAGCTGACAATCGTCACAACCGTAAACACGATTACCAATCAATGGCCTAAATTCAAGTGGAATAGCAGTTTTAAGCTCAATGGTTAAATAAGAAATGCAACGCCGCGCGTCGACTTCATAAGGCGCAGTAATGGCGCGGGTAGGGCAAATATCGATACAAGCGGTGCAAGTGCCGCAATGATTGCTGGCTTCCGCATCGATTGGCAAAGGCAAGTTTGTGTAGATCTCGCCCAAAAAAAACCATGAGCCGTGATTCTTATTCAGTAATAAAGTATGTTTTCCGCGCCAGCCTAAACCGGCTTTTTCGGCAAGCGCCACTTCTAGCACTGGCGCGCTATCGGTAAATGCGCGATATTCAAATGCGTTTAATTCGCTTGGCAATTCAGTTTGAATCTTGTCACACAGCTTTTGCAGTTTTTGACGCATCACCTTGTGATAATCGCGTCCCAAAGCATAGCGTGAGATAAAAGCTTGGTTATTGTCATTGATAACTTGCCAACTATTTTTGGCTTTAGGCGGCAAATAATCCAGTCTTGCCGAAATCACACGCACGGTATTTGGCACTAATTCGGCAGGTCGGCTTCGCTTCGTGCCGTGTTTTGCCATATAATCCATATCACCATGAAAGCCTTTTTTAATCCACGCTTGGTGTTTTGTTTCCGCATTTGCCAGATTCGTATCCGTAATGCCTATTTCGGCAAAGCCCAATTCCCGACCCCAACGTTTGATGTCAGCCGCCAGTTTGGCCCAATCGCTAGCCGTATTAATTGATTGATTTGATTGCATATGGCGAATGATATTACATTTTCTTCTGCGCTTATCAGCGTTTTGTTAGACGAGCCGTTGGTCAAACAAGCAGCGTTGTCCGATGAGGCGGCCACTTTGTCTGCCGGTGCGCAATTTGCGAAATACCTCACCTCACTATCTAGCAATCAAGCCCGCAATCAAGAAACATCAGGTTTGGTGATTTATTTGCATGGCGATTTAGGCGCAGGAAAAACGACATTCACGCGCGGATTTATACAAAGTTTAGGCTTTGTTGGCAAAGTTAAAAGTCCTACTTATACTTTGGTAGAACCTTATGTATTTTCTAGTTATAATATCTATCATTTTGATTTATATCGCTTTACAGATACAGAAGATTGGGAAGCGAGTGGTTTCAGAGAATATTTTAATGCGCAAAGTATTTGCTTAATTGAATGGCCAGAAAAAGCTGCAGATTTATTGCCAGAAGCAGATATTCATGTGTATTTAATACATGATGATTTGCAAAGAAAGATTCACTTTTTAGTGAATAATGAACAAGATAAGCGTTTTAACTTAACCCAATTTAAGCTTCAATAATCAAAACAGATAATAATCAACTGGATTTAATGCTGACTAAGCAAATAATATTTAGGCTCAAAATGAATGGTGACTCAAAAAGATCAAAAGCATGTTAAGTAGCGCTATCAATCCATTTATCCGCAATCTTTTAGTTGTTTTTGCTTTATTGCTAGTCAGTATCAACGCCTATTCTGCTAATACAATCACCGCTGCACGCGTGTGGCCTGCACAGGATTACACGCGGATTACGTTGGAATCTGAAACGCCAATCAAGCATCAATTGATTATTTTAAAAAATCCTGACCGTTTGGTGTTAGATATTGAAAATATTGATTTAAATAGCACGCTTAAAACTTTATCAGACAAGATTTTAGCTAGCGATCCATACATCAAACAAGTGCGTGTAGCCAATTTTAAACCCAATGTGGTACGCGTTGCGGTGGATTTAAAAGGCGAAGTGAAGCCGAATATTTTTGCATTAACGCCAGCGGGTGAATACAAATACCGATTGGTACTAGATATTTATCCACTACAAGATGAGTTAATGGCAATGCTGGGCAAAAAAAGTACAGCAGATGCAACTGAAGCCGCCAATGAGGTTGCTAATCAACCCAAACCAATCGTTGAGCCATTACCGCCTAATGCTGGGGATATCACAGAAACAATTGAGCTGCCTGGCGTATCGACAACCACTAATCCGACAAGCCCAACAAACCCAGCGGTAAATACTGAGCCTGCAATAACGGCTGAAACCCCTATTAAGAATAAAGAAGATCCAAAATTAATCACTATTGCAATTGATGCAGGTCATGGTGGGGAAGATCCTGGTGCGCGTGGTGCGAATGGTAGCCACGAAAAAGTCATTACGTTAGCGATTGCCAAAAAACTCAAAGCTAAAATCGATGCAGAATCGAATATGCGGGGCGTATTAACGCGTGATGGCGATTACTTTGTGCCGCTGGGCATGCGCGTGGTAAAAGCGCGTAAATTAAGAGCCGATTTATTTGTGTCGATTCATGCTGATGCGTTTACCAATCCTGCAGCGAATGGCTCATCGGTCTTTGCATTATCTGAAAAAGGCGCGACCAGTGCTGGTGCGCGCTATTTGGCCAAAAAGGAAAATGAATCCGATCTAATTGGCGGCGTGAGCTTGGGTGGAAGAGATCCTGTTTTAGCGCGAACGCTATTAGATTTATCGCAAACCGCGATGATTAACGACAGTTTAAAATTAGGCAAAGCCGTATTAGCGCAAATTGGCGATATTAATAAATTACATAAAAATCATGTCGAGCAAGCGGGTTTTGCGGTATTAAAATCGCCTGATATTCCATCCATTTTGGTTGAAACGGCGTTCATCAGTAACCCTGAAGAAGAGCGCAGATTGAATGATGAAGCGTATCAAGATAAATTAGTTAACTCTATTTTAAACGGCATTAAAAAATACTTTTCTACTCAGCCTGCATTCGCACGAAACTAAACTTTTTCATACTTAAAGTAATAAATTAAGCTTTTTAAAGTGTTAAGTAACAGCGCACTTAAGTTAAGTTTTCAAATAAAGTTGTATGCTTTTGTCATCACGCTAATTTCAATTCTAGCAATCCAAAAAACTCAATCTACGTAAAGCTATCGCCACGTCAGATTATTCCTATCTTTAATTCATCCGCCGTCTTACGACGATTTTCTGTCTGGACTTGTATATTCATAGCATAAATTTTTATACATATATTTTGCATCTCACTTAACTTTATTCACTTAAATTTCTAGAGTAACTTAATTGATGGTGACCATATTAAAGATTGAATACAGCGATGAAAAAAATAAAAGTGGATTGTGAGTTGCAATACGTAGCATCTGATAGTTCAGATTTTGTATTCAATATACAAGTGGCACAAATGCCTTGGCAGGATATTTTCGAAGAAAAACTCACGTTTAATCCAGAGGCGGAAGCGACTTTTGGCATCGGCCATACAGGTCAAAATCGCTTGCTCCGAGTCAGCAATATGATTGGCCCGTTTAGTCTTCGTTATCAGGCAACCGTGAATGTCCATTACCCTGAACCGACGAGCGTAGAAGCGGAAATGAGGATTTGCGAATTACCACTGGAAATTATTCCTTATACTTGGTCTAGCCGTTATTGTGAGTCAGACCAAATTGCAAAATTAGCCAACGAACTTTTTGGCAATTTGCCACATGGCTATTCAAGAGTTGAAGCGATTTGCGAATGGATTCACAGCAATATCCAATACGAAATCGGCATCACTAATTCCACTACATCGTCTATACAAGTGTTAGATGGCGGCGTAGGGGTGTGCAGAGATTTCGCACATTTGGGCATTAGTTTTTGCCGTGCGCTGAATATTCCCGCCAGATTTGTCACCGGTTATGCCTATTTTGATGAGCCGCCCAGTGATTTCCATGCCATTTTTGAAGTGTATTTAGGCCATCGCTGGATTTTATTCGATGCCACAAAAATGTCGCCGGTGAATCAATTGGTGTGAATCGCGACAGGGCGTGATGCGTCAGATACTGCATTTAGCACCATATTTGGGCCAGTAACCATGAGTTATATGAATCCGTACGTTGAAGTGATTCAATAAATGTGACTAATTTTATGGCATTAATTTTGTTGAATTATTCTTAAACCATTTAGATGACTATTACAAATGTGATAAATTCACAATCAAGTTTATTAATAAAATGAGCATCCAAAATGAAAGCAGTCGCTCTTACTAAATATTTACCGATTGATCATCCAGAGTCTTTGATCAATGTCGAACTGGAAATTCCGAAACCATTAAGCCGAGATGTTTTGGTGAAAGTGCAAGCCATTGCGGTTAACCCAGTCGATACAAAAATCCGCAAGCCAAAAGACAAAGTGGAAACCACGCCTAAAGTGTTAGGCTGGGATGCCGCGGGCGAGGTGATTGCCGTGGGCGATGCGGTGACTTTATTTAAAGTGGGCGATTTGGTGTATTACGCGGGCGATGTTACCCGTAGCGGCTGTAACGCGGAATATCAAGTGATGGATGAGCGCATTGTGGGGCGCAAACCGCAAAGTTTAAATTTTGAAGCTGCCGCTGCATTGCCGCTTACCGCAGTGACTGCTTGGGAAGCGTTATTTGACCGTTTAGGTATCGCGCAAGACGCGGTTAAAAACAAAGCTAAAAGCATTTTAATTATTGGCGGCGCCGGCGGAGTTGGTTCTATTGCGATTCAATTGGCTAAAAAAGTGGCGGGATTAAACGTCATTGCAACAGCCTCGCGCCCAGAAACCATCGACTGGGTGCGCAATTTGGGTGCAGACCATGTCGTGAATCATCATCAATTACAGCAAGAAATGGTACAACTGAATATTCAACCAGATTATATTTTGTGCAATAACAATACAGATGGCTATTTTGAAACCATAGCAGCGATTATCAAGCCGCAAGGCAAAATCTGCTCAATTGTAGAAACGACAAAACCCGTGAATTTGGATTTATTAAAAAGTAAAAGCGCGACATTTGTGTGGGAGTTTATGTTTACGCGATCCATGTTCAAAACCGATGACATGATTGCGCAACATCAGATTTTGCAGCGCGTTGCGCAATTGATAGATGATGGCATTTTAATGACCACACTTAACCAAGTTTTAAGCCCAATAAATGCGGAGAATTTGCGTAAAGCCCATGCGCAGTTAGAATCTGGTAACACAATCGGCAAATTGGTATTGTCTGGCTGGTAATTAGTTAACGGCTAATATGTTTCAATAAATCGTTTTCGCGTTGTGTGTCGCCGTAACCAGTTTGGGTAAGCAGCGCACGCTCTATGTAGCGGCTGACCGACTTTCTGAAATGCGGAATGTGTTCAGCATCAACAAAAATCTGTGGAAATTTATAACTTAACCAAGCGTATAAGCTGATATTTTGACTTAATATTTCCGCAGCTTCTAAATGCTTGGCGCTATTTGAATCCAGCCAAGCTGGCGCAGACGGCAAATGACGAATCGTATGCTCAACCACGCTTTTTAAGCACAGCAAAAAATAATCTTTTTCAATATTCACGTTAATGGCAATGGGCGCGCAAGTAAAAATAAATTTATCTTTTAACGATAACTTTGGCGCAAACGCATCCACCAACAAGGCCTGGTTTAGTTGCGCGGCGATTTTACTTAACGCAAATAAAGCATGATTAAATTGCAGCCGATTGGCAAAATACTCCAAACATTCTGCAATTTTTGCGGTGTGTAATTGGTTTGAAATGGCTTCTATCTGCCCGATATTCGCGGCAATCGGCAGCTTTTGCAAATCAGATGTATCGTCAGTCGCCAGCATGTGTACGATATGGAATCGCTCATCATCTTCCATGATGTTCACATAACCATTATGGTAAATACCAAAACGCCCAGCGCGACCTGCTATCTGGCGCACTTCAGTCGCATTTAATAAACGCGATGCTACGCCATCAAATTTAAAAATATTGGCAAAAATAACGCGCCGTATCGGCAAATTTAAGCCCATGCCAATCGCATCGGTGGCGACTAAAATATCCGCTTCGCCACTACAAAATCGGGCAGATTCATGCCTGCGTACTTCGGGCGAAAGCGCGCCGTAAATACTGGCGACTGTATATCCCCATTGGCGAAATCTGGCTGAAAAGGTCAGTACATCTTTACGCGAAAAGGCAATAATCGCATCGCCTTTTTGCAGCTTAGCTTTCAACTTTGGCTTGCTGTATCGCACACCGCATAAGCTGTCATCTTCCAGTATTAATGGCGTCATGCGTTGTAACTCTGTGATTTCTGCCGTTTCATTTAAATGCTCAATTACCTTTAGACAAGGTTGAGTGACAGCGTTTGAGCCGCAAATAAACACTTGTCTGGCAGGCACGCCGACCAGTGCAGCAGTCCAAGCGCTGCCGCGGTCAGGGTCTTGCAGCATCTGAATCTCATCAATAATTGCTACATCCACCAGCTTTGTGGGATTCATCATTTCAATGGTAGAGGCGGTGTGTTGCGCGCCTGCGATAATCACGCGTTCTTCACCCGTAATCAGGTTACACGGCACGCCGGATTCCATTAGTTTATCGCGTACTTCCATTGCTAATAGACGCAATGGTGCAAGGTAAACGCCAGATTTGGCCGCAATTAAAGTGTTCAATGCATAGTAAGTTTTACCCGAATTGGTAGGGCCAATATAGAAATGATGATGCCGCTGGATGGCACGCGCTTTTGCAAAGCTGTATGCGTAATCATCTAAATTTAGATTGGCTAATTTCATGGTGCGAGATTGTGCGTTAAAACAGGTAAAATATCACGAAATAAACTGTAGCTAATTATGTCACGCATACCACCTAACTCAATCAAATTACTGCCAGACCAGCTTATCAGCCAAATCGCCGCGGGCGAGGTGGTGGAACGACCAGCCTCTGCGCTTAAAGAACTATTAGAGAATAGTTTAGATGCAGGTAGCAGCGACATTCAGGTTTCATTGATGCAAGGCGGTATTAAGCAATTACGCGTGGCGGATAATGGTAACGGCATACCGCAAGATGATTTGAAAATGGCTCTAACCCGCCATGCCACCAGCAAAATTTTTAGTTTAGAAGATCTAGAAGCCGTTGCCAGTTTGGGTTTTCGTGGTGAAGCATTAGCCAGTATCGCATCGGTTTCGCGGACGGCAGTTATCAGCCGCGCATTTGAGACTAAACACGCGTGGCGCATTGCTAGTGACGGCAGTGAAATCAGTGCAATCGAACCTGCGGCATTGGAAATTGGCACTGTGATTGAAGTCAACGATTTATATTTTAATACGCCAGCAAGACGCAAATTTTTAAAAACCGATGGCACAGAGTTTGGCCATTGCGAAGCAGCATTTACGCGCGTGGCACTATCGCGCCCGGATGTGAGCTTTACCTTGCAGCATAATGGCAGAGTGCTTAGTCGCTTTACTGCTGGCGCGGCAGCCAAAAGATTCAATGAAATATTAGGCGCAGAATTCGCTGCTGAAAGTATTACCATAGATGAAGAAGCGGCAGGTTTACGCTTGTGGGGTGTGGCGGCAAAGCCAACCTTTAACCGTAACAGTCGCGATACGCAATATGTGTATGTCAATGGCCGTTTTGTGCGCGATAAACTCATTGCGCATGCCATTCGCCAGGCCTATCAGGATGTACTGCATCATGATAGGCATCCTGCGTTTGTGCTATTTTTAGAACTTGACCCAAGCTTGGTGGATGTAAACGTACACCCCAGCAAAACCGAAGTACGCTTTAGAGATGGCCAAGCGATTCACCGTTTTATCTATCACAGCTTGAATAAAAATCTTGCCACGCCAACGGGCATGTCGAATGCGGCTACTGCCAGTCAAGCCACACATAATCCTTTTGCTTCGCAATACACTAATTCGCCTAATTATCCCCAGTACCAAAATCTACAGCACCAAACGCAAATCAACTTAAATGCCAACCAGCCATCCGCATTTTATGAAACTTTATTTGGCGCTAATAACCAATCAGAGCGTCAGTTTGCAAGTCCAGTCTGTTATGCGGAAGAGTTTGATAGTAATTCGCCAGCTAAACCAGTAGAGGATTTTCCGCTAGGCTTTGCTGTTGCGCAGATACATGGCGTGTATATATTGGCGCAGAATAAACTGGGCTTGGTAGTGGTCGATATGCATGCCGCGCATGAGCGCATTATGTATGAGCGACTTAAAAATGCGCTGGATGAGAAAGCGGCAGTACCGATGCAACCTTTGCTCATCCCCGTCAGCTTTAATGCAGATAGATTAGAAGTAGCCACTGTGCAAGATGAATTGAGTTCAGGGCTTGGCAATTTGCAACAATTGGGTTTTGAATTTGCCATTCTATCGCCCAACACCTTAGCCGTGCGCGCTGTGCCAACTATGTTGCAAGATGCAGACGCAGTCACTTTAGCGCGCGATGTGCTTAAAGATTTACGCGAATTTGGCGCAACCAGAGCGTTAACTGAACGCAGAAACGAATTGCTAGGCACAATGGCATGCCACGCTGCCGTGCGCGCAAATCGTATTTTAACTATCCCTGAAATGAACGGCTTATTGCGCGATATGGAAGCAACAGAACGCAGCGGTATGTGCAATCACGGCCGCCCGACTTGGTTTCAAGTGAGCATGAATGATTTGGATAAAATGTTTATGCGGGGTAAATAGTTTTGGCTGATTATGAAGTGGTAGATAAGATTAGCGCTGCCAGCAGACAAATTAAAACTGCTATTTGGATGCATTTTGAGCGGAAAGATTCTGTATCGATTCACACATTATCATGGGCTGGATACCAAATATTAATAGATTTATGCGCAAAAAATGGAATACAAAGAGAAATTGAAGACTCGCCTATTCTTAAAGAGATGGGTAAATTAAGTGAAGTAATAACTGTTATCAGAAAACCACATAATTTTTTTAAACATTCCGATAAAGATATAGATTCAACAGTAAAGCATTTCCCTGATTCAAATTTCATTATTTTGCTAATGGCATGTCAGTATTTTTCAAAATTAACTGGTGATTTATTTTTTGAGGGAAGGATATTACAAGCATGGTTTTGCTTAAAATATCCAGAACATGCTCCTAAAGAATGGATTAGCAATTTAGACAACATTGCAAAAATAATTAATCCTAATGACTACGAGTTTTTCCTTGAGATGATTTTAAGAAATAAAACTTGATATGTCGAATTTAGCAATTTTCCTAATGGGCCCAACCGCCAGCGGCAAAACCGGCGCGGCGGTTTATTTGCATTCAAAGCTTCCAGTTGAAATCATCAGTGTCGATTCTGCTTTAGTGTTTAAAGACATGAATATCGGTACGGCCAAGCCAGATGCTGAAACGCTGGCTAATGCACCGCATCATCTGATTGATATAATCGATCCGACAAGTGCCTATTCGGCAGCGAATTTTAGAAGCGATGCATTACGTTTGATGGCGAATATTACAGCGCGGGGTAAGATTCCTTTATTAGTCGGTGGAACGATGTTGTATTTTAAAGCGCTGGAAGGTGGTTTAAGTGGATTGCCTGAGGCGAACCCAGAAGTACGTGCAAGGTTGGATGCGCGTGCGGCATTTATCGGCTGGCCTGCCATGCATGAAAAACTGACGTTAGTTGACCCAGAAACCGCAGCACGTTTACAACCGAATGATGCGCAACGTATTCAACGCGCATTGGAAGTGTTTGAAATAACGGGCGAAAGTTTGTCTAGTTTGTTTGCTAAACAAAGCAGTGAGGCTTTGCCTTATAACGTGCTTAAAATTGCGCTGGTGCCAAGTGAGCGCAAAGTGTTGCATGAGCGCATCGCGTTGCGATTTGAGCAAATGCTGGCGGCTGGATTTTTAGATGAAGTGAAAACGCTATTAGCTAAATATCCCAATTTAACCGCTGAATCAACCGCTATGCGTTGCGTGGGTTATCGCCAGGCTTTAGAGCATTTAAGCGGCGAGTATGACGCTGATGAGTTGCGCGATAGGGGTATTTTTGCGACGCGGCAATTAGCTAAGCGCCAACTCACATGGCTGCGTGGCATGGATGACATCACCGAACTAGATTGTTTGAACGCCGATTTAAATACCGTAATATTGCAGCAAGTTGAGCAATTTATTGCTAAATAAGTACGATTAACAAGTTAAGTCCATTTAAAAGGCTAAAAATATAATGAAAAACTTTATTAAAGAAAACTTGGTTTTGGTGATTGGGCTTAGCTTACCGATTCTATTGATTGTGCTATTTTTTCTGGCAACGGTCGTACCGAAGTCATTTGGCACACCGCCACAGTATGAGTTGCTATTTACCACTTTAAAATATGAGTATGAAAGCTCACCAGTTTATCTTGTTGATTTTAAAGTGGTTAATCATCAATTAATGGCCAAAGTGAAGAAAAACGACGATAAGAGCAGGAATTACAATTCAAAAAAATTAATGGCTTATAACGCTAAAACGGAAACGGTGCGCGAAATAATCATTGATTTGCCCAAAGCGGCAGAAGCAGGTGATGGCAATGACGTGATTTTGGAAGAAACCAAAGGATTAAAGATCGATGCGGCTATGGTTTCGCCAGATGGCTATCAATTAGAAGGTTCTAATTACAGCAACAACGGCTTGGTGGGCGGATTATTTGGCGGCGGCAATCGTAACAGCGGCTACCGCATCAAAAAGGGCGCAGTAGCGTATAAAGTGGAAACGACGCAGCCCGATTATTACTACAGTGACTTTAAATTTGTCGGTTGGATAATTGGTCAATAATAGGGGGCTGCTATGTCGCAAAAGATAGATATGTCAGTTGCATCCATTCCGCCAGCAAAAAAAGCTGCGTTGCAGGATATTGTGCATTTGGCCAAGCATCACCAGATAACGCTGGATGAGATTTCTCATGCATTTGCAAATGTAAGCGCACAAGCAAACAAGCCATCTCCCAGTGTGCTGTCGCAACTATTTGGTTACATTGGCGGCATTTTTGTATTTGCGGGTATTGGCGTCTTCATCTCAATGTATTGGGATGATTTTGGTTCTGCCGCACGCGTGCTTGTCACGTTGGGCACAGGTTTAGTGGCTTTTATCATGGCACTGGTCTGCCTGACAGATAAACGTTATGAACGTGCTGCAACACCATTATTTTTAATAGCGGCTTTACTACAGCCAACTGGCATTTTAGTCATGTTAAATGAGTATTCATCAGGCGGTGATGCACGTCACGGCTTGCTGTTTATGGCTACTTATATGCTGATTCAGCAGGCTGCGACGTTTTGGGCCAAACAAAGAACCGTATTGGCTTTTAGCGCGATTTTATTTGGCTGTATTTTCTTTGCCAATCTATTCGATATCTGGGATGCGAATGAAAAGCTAATTGGCATCGTCTTGGGCATATCTTTAATCTGCGTCGCTTATGCGCTTAATCAATCGCGACATTTACCCATTGCGCCTTTTTGGTATTTTGTCGGTTCGGCTATTTTAATGTGGTCAGTATTTGAGGCTGTTGAAAAAACACCGTTTGAGATTATTTATTTAGGCCTTGCAGCAGCGTTAATATTTTTAAGTACTGCTGTACGGAGTAGGGCGTTGCTTGCTGTGGGTTCGCTTTCAATGCTGGCTTATATTGGATATTTTACCGCCAAGCATTTCGCCAATACATTAGGCTGGCCAATCGCATTGGTGATTATCGGCATTGCCTTAATTGGCATGAGTGCGTTTGCGGTAAAGTTAAATAATCAATATATTAAGCAGTAGAAATTTAAATTTAATGTATTTTGTGTGAAGTTTTTACAAATAACTTCAAATCTTTTCGCATAAAAAATCTGTTTAAACCAAGCTTTTCTAGCTCATGTTTTGAATGCGATTTGCCGCTTCCACACACTCTTCTAAACTAGCCACTAATGCTAAGCGAATAAAATTTTTGCCTGGATTAATGCTGTTAATTTCACGCGCTAAATAGCTGCCTGGCAACACTGTGATGTTTAAATCGCGATAGAGTTTTAATGCAAAATCCGTATCAGTCACTGCAGGATTTTTAATTTTTGCCCACAAATAAAATGCCGCATCTGGCATTTCGACTTCTAAAACGCTACTTAACATTGGCGTAACCATTTTAAATTTCTCAGCATAAAGCCGACGATTCTCAATCACATGAGCATCATCATTCCAAGCGGTAAGCGACGCTGCTTGTACCGCTGGATTCATCGCGCAGCCATGATAGGTGCGGTATAACGTAAATGCTTCGATAATGCTTGCATCACCCGCCACAAAGCCAGAACGCATACCTGGCACATTGGAGCGTTTTGAAAGTGAGCTGAACACAACTAGGTTTTTGTAATCTCTGCCCAACTGATACGCCGCTTGCAAAGCACCTAATGGCGGATTTGCTTCATCAAAATAAATTTCCGCATAACATTCATCTGCGGCAATGACAAAGCCATATTGATCAGATAATGCAAATAAGGTTTTCCACTGCGCTAGGTTCATTACCTTGCCAGATGGGTTGCCAGGGCTACAAACATAAACCAATTGTGTGCGATTAAGTATTTCAGCAGGCACCTGCTCGAAATCCATTGCATGGCCATTTTCTGGCGTGGTATTCAAAAAATAAGGTGTAGCGCCTGCTAAAAAAGCGGCACCTTCATAAATCTGATAAAAAGGATTGGGCGAAATCACAATCGGGTTGGATTTTGTACGGTCAATCACCACTTGCGCAAAGGAAAATAGGGCTTCGCGGCTACCATTCACTGGCAAAATACTGGTTTCTGGATTAAGCGCGGGCAGGTTGTAACGGCGCGTAATCCATTGTGAGATTGCAGTACGCAGCGCCAAGCTACCAAGAGTCGTGGGATAATTAGCCAAACCAGCCAAATTATTCACCAAAGCATCGGTAATCAGTGTTGGTGTCGCATGTTTTGGCTCACCAATCGATAAATTAATCGGTTTTAATGCTGGATTAGGTGTGGTGCCAGCAAACAAATCACGCAGACGTTGAAACGGGTAGGGTTGCAACAGACCCAAATTAGGATTAAGTGGACTTGGATTTAAAGAAATTGGGTTCAAAGCGATTGGATCCATCAGAGTTTAATTCGTAAAGCACTATTATAATTTAGTAAGCCATTAATTAGGAAATACATGGGCAACAGCAAACAAAACTATCTGGCCATATTCGGCCTGTTATTTGGCGCCATGTGTTGGGGCATTATCTGGTATCCGTACCGCATCATGAGCGATGCTGGCGTTTCTGGTGTCACTTCAAGCTTTTATACCTATTGCATTGCGATTATTTTGGGAATAGCTCTGTTTGCCAGGCATTGGCGTGGTGTATTCAAGCTGCCCAAAAGTGCCATTTGGTTGAGCATTGTTGCGGGTTGGACTAACTTAAGTTATGTGCTGGCAGTGATTGATGGAGAAGTCATGCGCGTGATGTTGCTGTTTTACTTGGCGCCACTTTGGACGTTACTTTTAGCGCACTTTTGGCTAAAAGAAACGATCACTAAAGCAGGGTTGGCTTCGATTTTAATCGCTATGATTGGTGCTTATATTATGTTGGCTAATCCATTTGACCCCGCGACCAATCACATTCCCATGCCGCAAAATAGCGCTGAATGGTTGGCATTGTCTGCGGGAATTGGTTTTTCATTCACTAATGTGATTGCGCGTAAATCTGCGCATTTAAGCTTGGCAGCAAAATCTATGTTGATATGGGTCGGTGTGGCTGGCGTGTCACTTTTATTCATACCTTTTCTGACGGACACCTTTCCAAGTCCGCAGTTTTTCACGCTAAATAATTGGTTAATCATGGGGATTATCGCCATATTAATTATGGCCGCCACTATATTTGTGCAATATGGCGTGACAAAAATGCCCGCTTTACGCGCATCGGTATTGTTCTTGTTTGAACTGGTTGTGGCGGCAATTGCAGCCTATTATCTGGCAAATGAGGCGATGCTGTTAAACGAATGGATAGGCGGCGCTTTTATTATCGCCGCGGGTTTATTGGCGGCGTTTAATCATGCTGACAATTGATTTAAAAGAAAATATACCGCTAATTTTGTGTTAACCGCCAAAACCGCCGCGTGTGCCTTCTGCGGCAAAACGTATTTTCAAAGATAAATCGTTGCGTGAATCGGCATTGGCCAGCGCGTGATCTTCGCTGATTTTTCCATCGCTATAGAGTTTGAATAATGCCTGGTCAAACGTAATCATGCCAATATCGTTGTTATCGGCCATGATGTCTTTCATTTCGCTTAACTTTTGTTTCTGGATGAGTTCTGACATGTAGGGAGAGTTAATCATTACCTCAACCGCAGCAGCGCGTTTTTGGGTAATGCCAGGCACCAAACGTTGCGAAATAATACCCACCAAATTAAGTGACAAACCCAATAATAAGCCATGTTTAGCATCGGTTGGGAAGAATGAAATCACGCGCTCTAAGGCTTGATTGGCATTATTGGCATGCAAAGTAGCTAAACACAAATGCCCCGTTTCGGCATAAGCCAGCGCCTGTTTCATGCTTTCCATATCGCGTACTTCACCGATTAAAATCACATCTGGCGCTTGGCGCATGGCATTTTTTAAAGCGTTATCAAAGCTTAAGGTATCAATGCCTACTTCACGTTGATCGACGATAGATTTTTTGTGTGCATACACAAATTCAATCGGGTCTTCAATGGTAATAATATGACCGGTTTCGTTTTCATTTCGGTGGTCAATCATGGATGCAAGTGATGTGGATTTACCAGAGCCCGTCGCGCCAACCATGAGTATCAGTCCACGTTTACGCATAATCAAGTCTTTTAAAACGTCTGGCAAGCCCAGTTTTTCCAATGTAGGAATATCCGTTTTAATGTGCCGAATCACCATGCCTACTTCACCACGCTGGCGAAACACATTCACGCGAAAACGTCCCACATCTTTGCGGCCAATGGCGAAATTACATTCCAATGTCGTTTCAAATTCTTTGATTTGCTCCGCACTCATAATGCCGTAAGCGATTTCTTTAATCATGCCCGGCGCCATTACCTGGTTATTGATTGAAACCGTTTCGCCTTCAATATCCATATGTATGGACGTATTCGTGCTGAAAAAGAGGTCAGAACCGCCTTTATCAGTCATGAATTTGAGTACAGGGGTAATGTCGATGGCTGCCATTTGATGACTATCTTATTTGATTAATTGTGCTGAACTTTAGCACAAGCCGCGGTTTTATTACAGTGGGCGAGATGCTGATTGGTTATTTGTTGGCAGTAGCTTGCTGTTGGTAAGTCTGCCAAATTTGCTGATACTGTTGCTCTAAATTGCGTGAGAACTGGGCAGGATTAAACGGGCTTGAATCCGAAAGTGAGTTGCTTTTAATTTGTGCTTTCAATTGCTGCTCTAATTGGCTGAACATGACCGGGTCATGCGCCAAAGAAACTGCTTTTTGTTCATACTCTTGCCAGTTTTGGGTGATTAACTCTGGCAGATTAATATACTGCAATAAGCTTGTTGCCACCCGCGAAGCAAAGGTTTCGCCAGTACAAGTTAATAGTGGCAAACCCATTAATAGCGCATCACTAGCCGTAGTGTGCGCATTATACGGCGCAGTATCTAAAAATAAATCCGCATGCGCATGACGTGCTAAATGCTCTGCAATCGTTACACGTGGCGCAAATATTAATCTTGTTTCATCAACACCCGCTTTTGTCGCTGCTTGCCGCAAATTGGCAGATGCCCAAGAGTTGCAATCCAACAGCCAAAGCACGCTACCAGGTGTTTGCTGCAAAATGCGCATCCAAACCGCGAATACTTCTTGCGTGATTTTAAAGCTCTGGTTAAAACAGCAAAATACAAAACTGTCTTCTGGCAAGTTGTGTTCAGATTTTTGCGTTGCTTTACCAATGGGACGTTGGCTATTATTGGGTTGATAGCAGGGTAAGTAGAGCAATTTTTCACTAAAGTCAGGTGCATTTGGCGCAATTACTTTATCTGCTAGCAGGTAGTCGAATAGTGGTTTGGTATGTATTTCCCCTACTTTTTCAATAGTTACTCCGCCTTTGATTTCACTCCCTATTTCGCCCATTGTCCCTGGAAAACCCAACCAATTAATACTGATTGGCGCAGGCCTGAATGCCACGATGCCAGTGCGGCTGTTTTGCGTAAATCCAGTTAAATCTACCAAAATCGCAACGCCATCTTTGTGAATTTTTTGCGCGGCTTCAATATCGGATAATTGCCGAATGTCATTAAAAGTATCAAATGCGCCTTCTAGGCGTTTGCGGTCAGGTGTTTTGTCATCTGCGCCATAAGAGTAAGCGATGGTTTCAAAACGGGTTTTATCGCTATTTTCAATCAATTCGGTGATTAAAAATGCCAATGGATGCAGTCTGAAATCAGCCGATAGATAACCGATTTTTAGCTTGGCTTGTAATATGTTTTGCGATGCTTTTAATTGGTTAAAGTCAAAGCCTGCATGTTGTTGAATCAGTTTGCCGTAAAAACTATTTGCCCAATTGCTAGCACACTGCTTTTGCTCATCTGCAGCAGTGCTGGGCATACTTAAAAAAGCAAAAGGCGATATTTGCGCATTTGGTGTTGTCATTACCCATTCGCGCAACTGCTTGATTTGCTGATCAATATTCTCCCAATCGCAGATATGCTGTTTTTGGTGCACCAAATGCGCCAGTGCATGATGCAAATCTGGCTTTAGCTGCAGTGCATTTTCATAGCTGGAAACGGCATGGTCCAATTGACCTAATTCACGTTGAATATTGCCCAGATTATTATGCGCATCAGCGTCATTCGGGTTTAATTTTATGGATTGTTTAAAGCTGTTGAGCGCTGCGCTAGGCTTGTTTAACTGGCGTTGTGCGTTGCCTAAGTTAAACCAATACGCTGCGTTAAGTGGCTGATATTCGAGCGCTTCTTGGAAGCGGGCTTCTGCCTGTATAAATCGGCCGCTGGCGTGTGATTCATTTCCTAGTTCTTGCAAGCAAAAACACAGTGCATCGCGCACATACGAGTTGTTTTTAAGCGCGCGTACAAGGCGGCGAAAATAGCCAGCAGCTTCTTCAAATCGCTTTAGTTCTACACACAAATTTGCACAATGAATTTGTACGTCTAAATCTTTGGGATTGTGCAGTAACGCTTGTTGATAGTGTTTAAGCGTGTTTTCAGCGGATTGGATTGGCTCGTTGGCTTGCATAACGCAATTTTAATCTAATTTAATTCAATTGCAGTGTTTGTATCACTGATTGAGTTAATACAGAGAATTAGCTAATTGTTTTAAACCTAATTCTTTGAGTAAAAAACGACTAGGATTCAGCTTGCTTACTAGGTTTCCGTCAAGGCTTAACGATTCATTTGTAATTATATTGGCAATCAGTTCGCCACAAATCGGCGCAGTAATCATGCCTTTAGAACCATGACCAGCGTTAATATACAGGCCGTTTAACCATGGAAAATCCACAGGCTTAGCGTTATAACGGGGCGGTTTGGCACGTAACGATTTTTCATCTATTAATTGGCCTGCCAGCGGCATGTAATCTTGCGTGTGACTACGCCAAGCAACGCGACCTTGTTCTTGGTAAGGCTGAAGGCTATTAAAAATGGCAGGTGAGATTTGTTTTAAAGCCTGCATATTTTCTAAAGTATCTGCTTCGCTTAATAGCGAGTTAAGATTATTGGGTGCGTAAGTCGCACCGATTGAATGCAGCCCATCAACTGCTGGGCTTAAATAATGTGTGCTGCAAATAATGGTTTTAATCAGTTGGCTAGCAGGTGTTGGTGCAAAAAAATTCACTTGCCCGCGTACAAGAGTGCTCGCAACGCTGGCACATAAACTAAAACGCTGCACATCATTGGCATTACATAATATCAGTATATCTGATTTAATATCAGTATGTTGTGAGTTATTTTTAATGTATTTTATTCGAAAATTTTCATCGGTTTTTTCGAAACTAAGTACATGTGTATTGCTGATTTTGGTGATGTTGGGCAAGTTAACTAATGCTTGGCATAATGCTTTTGGTTTGACCCAACCAGCTTGCGGCAAAAATAAACCACCGATTGCTAATGGAATGCCAGCTACTTCGCTGGCCGCTTTTGCATCCAAGGCCTGCAAAAACGCATACTCCTGTTGCGCTAACAATGCGTCTTGTCTTAATTGTTCACGCGCGTTATAAGCCAACTGAATCTGTCCGCAGTCAGCAAAAAATGCTGCGTTATTGGGCAATTGTTTAAGTAAATTTAAGGTAAATGCAAAGCCTTGCAATGCCAGCGTACTCTGTGCAGTCGGCTTAATACTCAGTTTGGGATATAAAGTTGCTATAGGGTTGCCTGAAGCTTCTTGGGCGAGTTCACTATGTTGCTCTAATAAAGTGACTGCAATGCCGCGCTTGGCCAGTGCAAACGCCGTGCTACAACCTGCAATACCGCCACCAATCACAATCGCAGTTTTAGTTGGCACTTGGTTTTTCTATCGATTGTTTGACGTTAACTGGTTTTTCATCAAACGATTCGCCAATAAAATCACCCGTTAACATTTCCCGTTTTTTGCCAAAACCAGCTTGTTTGCTGACATGAAATCCAGCCGTTTGCAGGCCACGCTTAACCATGCCGGCACTGGTGAACGTGGCAAATGATGTATTCCGGTTAGATAATCTTGCCATTTGTGCGAACAAAGCAGGCTGCCACATATCAGGATTTTTTGAGGGTGAAAACCCGTCTAAAAACCAAGCGTCAGCGAGAGTTGTTATCTTTGTTAGGCTGTCTGTCGCATCGCCAACCAAAATCGTTAGTTGCACGCGATTATCAAATAGCCAAATGCTTTTATCGCTATTTATTAACGCTTTATATATAGCTAAAAACTGGCCAGAAAGATTATTTAATGTCGGCCAAAGCTGTAAAGTGCTGGTGATTTCCTGCAAGCTGAGCGGGTACTTTTCAGTGCTAATAAAATGCAGGCGGGCGTTTTTGGGCGCATGATTCAGCCACAATTGCGCAGCACATAAAAAATTTAAACCTGTGCCAAAACCTGTTTCAATAATGGTGAATGTTTGGGTTGCTAATTGCTGCCAACGCGGTGTTAGGTTGTTGCCTTCCAAAAAGACATGCTCGGTTTCAAGCAGGCCATTATCACTGGAATAATAGACATCCTGAAAGATGGTGGAGTAGGGTTGAGCCAAGCCATCCTGATTAACGCGCCATTCGACAGGGCTTGATTCAATCGGGCTTAATTTAATAAGACTGCTTGATTTAATAAGACTGTTAGTAGAATTTTGCATGCATTGAGTTGGTTAACTTGTACCGCCTCATTTTAAAGCAAACTAGTGAAAGCTGTTTAGGCAAATCCTAAACAATTCTTGAGCCGAATAAAATTTAAATTAGCGCAGCTCTGCGATTCTCTGGTTTGGCTAATAGTAGATGGACATCACCCAGAGCGCGCTCTGCAAAGCCGCCTTCGCAATAGCACAAATAAAATTCCCACATCCTAATAAATTCTTCCGAATAACCCAGCCTGCGGACGGCATCGACATGCGTGAAAAAGTTTTCGCGCCAAGCCGCCAAAGTAGTTGCGTAATGCGGGCCTATATCTTCGCAATCGAACAAGCGTAAATCGCTAGTTTTGGTGATGCTATTTAACATGGCGGTGTTGGACGGAATGCATGAGCCAGGGAAAATATAGCGTTGAATAAAATCCACACTATTCTTGGCTGCTTCAAAACGTTGGTCGGCGATGGTAATCGCTTGTATCAAAGCCAAGCCGTTTGGTTTGAGCAGTTTTCCTACTTTGGCAAAATAGGTATCGTAATATTGATGTCCTACCGCTTCAATCATTTCAATTGAAACTAATTTATCAAATTGTCCTTCTAACTCTCTGTAATCATTTAATAAAACTGTTACGACTGAATCTAAGTTAGCTGCTTTTACGCGCTCAACTGCTAGTGCATATTGCTGTTTTGAGATAGTCGTTGTGGTGACTTTACAGCCGTAATGTCTTGCCGCATAAATCGCAAAACCGCCCCAGCCAGTGCCAATTTCAACCAAATGGTCTGTGGTTTTTAAATCTAATTTATCGCATATGACCTTTAATTTTTTGAGCGAGGCAGCCTCTAAACTGCTACTAGGATGATCTATGGTCGAATGTTCAAAAATACCCGATGAATACATCATGGTCGGGTCTAGCCATAGCTTGAAAAAATCATTGCCCAGATCATAATGCGCGGCAATATTTTTACGGCTACCTTCTGTTGTGTTGCTATTTAACCAGTGCAATGCTTTAAATAATGGCTTGGTCGCCCATTGGTAGCCGCCTTCCAGCGTATCCATCACCGATTGGTTCACGCACATTAGTCTGATGACATCAGTTAGGTTATCTGCGGTCCAGTAACCCAGCATAAAAGCCTCTCCCGCGCCAATGCTGCCGCCGAAAGCAATCTCGCCATAAAAACGCGCATCATGGACATGAATCGTCGTTTTAATACCGTTTGATTGGCCGAAAACGTATTTTTCATTACCATCAATAATGGTTAAGCAACCCGTTTGCAGATGATTAAGACGCTTAATAATCTGTGTTTTGGCAAACTTAGCCACCCGTTTAGAGCGGCTTTTTTGTTTAAGCGCTGTGGTTAAGGTTTCTTGCGGTAAGTTGGTATTGGTCAGTGTATTCATGATTGTTTATACGGCAACCGTTAGTGTTCAGATTCAAAAAAACCTATTATTTAATAAGACCATGAAAGGCATGTTAGTCAACGATTTCGTCCAATTCAGCCTTGCTTAATTAATGCGCAGGATGCGAGTAAAGCGGTACGCGTTTTAACCACAACTTAAGCGCATTCCAATAAATCGCTGCGACTACTTTTATGGTCATGAATGGATACTGGATTAACAACCAATTTAATGCAGATTCCGTGATCTCTGTGCGTTGTAAAGCCAGCGTTGCATAGAATATCGTCTGATTATTTTGCAGAGTTTTCATATGCACTAACAGTTGTTTTTCAGCTAATTTAAACGCCCAATCGTATTCAATATCCATTGGCATAAAAGGCGAAACATGAAAGTCTTTATGCAGTTTAAATACTGTAATTTCGCCATTTTTGGTTTTCTTAACCGCTTTTTCTGATGAATCCTGACTCATAAAATCGTGCACATAAGCATAATCTTCACCCCACGGCGTATTGGTGATATGCGTGACGATGGCTTGCAGTGTTTTCCCATCCGCCTCAAAACAATAGTAAAAAGTCACCGGGTTAAAGCAATGCCCAAAATAGCGCATATTAGTGAGCATGCGAATTGATCCGCGTGGTGCGTGATCTGTGACGGCAGTAATTAAGTCGCTGATTTCTGCTTTTAGCGATTTTGCAGGATTGCCATAATAATCAGCGCGTTTAAAGTAGGCAATGTTGGATTTTTTTAGCGACCAAAAGCGCGATTTGCTAAAAAGTTGCGGCAATTCATCTAAATCTAAATACATCATAAACACGCGATAACGAAAACCATGCGGTTTAGGTGAATGGCGCTGATGTTCAACCCAGCCTTTATAAATGGCGCTGTGCACAGTCAATCACTTTTTGTTTGTGTGTTTAGATGTTGTTTAAAATGTTCAAGCGCAGTTAAAGCGCTGGCAACGCCATCCTCATGAAAACCATTCAGCCAATATGCGCCTGCATAACCAGTCAAATTCTGGCCGCTGATTTCCGCGTGCCTTGCTTGTGCAGCCACGCCATCAATCGTGTAAACGGGATGCATGTATTTAAGGCGTTTAATGACTTTTGCCGGATTAATAAAATCGGTATGGTTAAGCGTGACTAAAATCGGCTCTGGCGACTGGATATTTTGCAGAATATTCATGTTGTAAGTCACTTGTACCTTATTTGATTGATTGACATCTGATGATTTGGGATCAGATGGCTTTGCTGTCACATGATAATTCCACGCCGCCCACGCCAATCTTCGTTTTGGCAGCAGGCTTATATCATGGTGTAGATAAACCGTATTTTCCTGGTAAGGAATCGCGCTTAAAATTTCGCGTTCTTGTGCAGTTGCATCGGTACCTAATATTTTCAACGCTTGGTCACTGTGGCAGGCAAAAAATACGTAATCAAAAGTTTGTTCTTCGCTATTTACTGGCTTGATTTTGACAGAATTTTTTAAGCGTTTGACACTAGCAATTGGCGTATTCAGCCAGATTTTGTATTTAAAATCTTCGGTTAATTTTTCAACATATCTGGCTGATCCGCCAGTAATGGTGCGCCATTGCGGCCTGTTGTTTACCGTTAACATGCCGTGATGATGAAAGAATCGCACCAAAAAGCGGGTAGGGAAGTCCAGCATCTGTGCCGCATCAGTAGACCAAATCGCAGCGCCCATCGGCAGAATATAATTGTTGATAAATGCAGGGTTGTAATGATTCTGCGTTAAATAATCACCCAATTTAATCTCGCTATCGCTTTCTAATAATGCCAGCGATTGCTTGTTAAAACGCAAAATATCGCGAATCATGCCGTAAAAGCTGGGCTTGAAAAAATTGCGCCGTTGCGCGAAAAGGCTATTTAAAGTCGTGCCGTTGTATTCCAAACCCGTCACTTCATTATGTACGCTAAAGCTCATTTGGCTTGGTTGCCAGGCGACTTTTAACTTGTCTAGCAACCCAATAAAGTTGGGGTATGTGCGGTCGTTAAATACAATAAAGCCAGTATCTATGGCATATTTGTTACCAAATAACTCAACATCATGTGTATGCGTGTGGCCGCCAATATGGCTATTGGCTTCAAACACAGTGATTTCATGTTCTGAATGCAAGTGGTGTGCGATGGTGTTGCCAGCGATGCCGCTGCCAATAATAGCAATCTTCAAATGAGTAACTTTCTAATTATTATATTTTTGGGCTGTTAAATTGCCCGTTTTTGTACTGCTTAGATTCACGAACGGCGATTGGCACTTTGCGTAAATTCCATATCAAGCCTAACGAAGACATCAAGCGCAATCCGTAATAGGTGAAATCAATCTCCCACCAATAAAAACCTTGGCTAGCAGAGCCTGGGTAATGGTGATGATTGTTATGCCAGCCTTCGCCCAAAGTTAAAATCGCAATCAAAAAATTGTTGCGACTTTGATCGCGCGTGGCATAACGGCGCTTACCCCAAGTGTGTGATAAAGAATTCACACTAAATGTTGCGTGATACAGCACAACAGTAGATAGGACAAAGCCCCAAACCAGCAATTGCCAACCATTGGTGCCTAAACTAGGTGCATATTTTTCTAAAAACATGCCAAGGCCAAAAATACTTACCGCAAAAATAATGGGGATTAACACATCAAAACGGTCTAAAAAGCGCAATTCTGGAAATTTCGCCAATTCTTTTACGCGGTCTAATTGCGTGTGAAAATTGTTGCGCGATAAAAACCAGCCGATATGGCTCCACAAAAAACCGTGTTGAACAGGTGAATGCGCGTCAATCTCTTCATCTGAGTGAATATGATGATGGCGATGGTGTGCTGCCCACCATAACGGCCCACGTTGTACGGCGGTTGCGCCTAATACGGCAAACACAAATTGGCCAACTCGACTGGTTTGAAAGGCTTTGTGCGAAAAATATCGATGATAAAACCCTGTAATCGCAAACATTCTTAATGCATATAAAGCAATCGCAAAAATAAGCGCGAACGTGCTGTAACCCACCCAAAATAAAGCAAAACAAGCCAAATGTAATGCAACGAATGGGATGACGCGCCAATAATCGATGCTTTCTTTAGCGTCTTCTGTAGCCGCATTTTCAGGTAAAGCGTCATTATCTAGCCAGCTAGTTAATGTGCTTAAAATGGGTTTTTCGTTAGAAAATGAATGTTTGTTTAGCATATGCTATTCGGCTTTTTTAAGCGTTTTAGATGGGCTAATTTCTTTAGACGTGCTGTTTTGTATAGAATCGCCTGTCCAGCTTTGTGGTACTTTGCGTAGCTTGGCTGTGTCATAGCCTAATTTCGCAACGAAGTCAGTCAACTCAACATATTTCGCATCAGGAATTTGCGGCGTGCGCGCCATTATCCACACGTAATCACGCGCATTGCGGGCAATCACCGTGTATTGATAATCATCATCTAAATAAGCGATGCGATATTCCGCTTTGATTGGCCAAATAAATTGCATTCCCCACAGCGCATTGCCTGTGTCTTTAACCACAAATCCGCGTGGCTTGTAGGTTTTAAGTGGGCCGTCGAAGGCGTCTTTATAATATGTAAAAGTGGTCGCAATCGTGCCGTCACTATCCAATTTATAGTTTTCAATCGCGTTATAGGCGCTGGTTTCAATCGGCGTTGGAATCACACCAATCACATACCAATCGCCCATAAATCGCGGTAGATCAACTTGCTTAACAATTGGTATCGAATCCATTTTTGTGCCTGCACAGCCGACAATTAAGCAGCCAAAAATTATTGAAAGTAATACTTTAAATTTGATATTTAACATATTGATTAAATTAACTTATAGTTGATTTTATAGCCTTCTGGCGTAATGGATTTTAAAGCCACCCATTCATTTTTCGCGTTATACCAAAGTTCTATATTGAGCTTGTTTTTGCCGTTCAAACTACCCTTAAGTTTGTAATGTGTTACCTCAGCTGGTTGACCTTTTACAGTGATTGTTTCTTGGCCTAACTTCTCAAAGTTAGTGTCTAAATATTCTGCATTTTGAGGGTTAAGTAATTTAGATTGTGTTAGGATTTTAGGATTCCAGTAAGCAAAAGTCATGGTGCAGGTAGGCAAAGTTTGCGTGGTTTTGCCATCACTCACTTCAAAGCCCGCGTCTTTTTTTGCGCCTTTGATATTGCTGACTACTTTGTTTTCCGTGGTATTGGCTTCCAAGCTCGCCAAGCAATCATCTTTCCATTGCTCTTTTGCCGTATGGTCGTAGTTGTAAGCTTCAATAAATAGCACTTTTACATTGAATTTAGCGCGGCTGGTTAACTGGCGATTCTGATCTAAAGTAAATGTATGTTTACCAATCTTGCTTTTATCCAAATACACATCAAACGCCCATTCTTCTGCCATTACAGGCAATGCGATCAACGCTGTGCTTAAAAATAGACACGCCGATTTAGCTAATGCGTTATTAAATGGATGCTTTAAAAGATGCTTGAACATAAAACCCTCGTTAATAAAAGCTAGTTCACTCGTTTTTCGGTAAACCCGGTATAAAACTATTGGTATTTTTAATATATTTAACATAAGCAGGGCGGCGTTCTGAAATGTCTTTTTCCAGCAAGCTGACACCGCTGACTTTTAATAAAAGTAATGTCATTAAAATTGGTGAGATGATTGCCCACCAAGCGCCACCGGCTAACGCGATCAAATAAAATGCCCACCAAACGCAGCATTCGCCAAAATAATTGGGATGGCGGCTGTAGCGCCATAAGCCTGCGTTGAGCACTTGACCTTTGTTTTTAGGGTTATCTTTAAACTGAGTTAACTGCCAATCGGCAACAGTTTCCCAGAAGAATCCAAATAAAAATAATGACAATCCCAGATAATCAAGCGTGTTAATCAGGGCATTTGAATCGATTGCGCCGTACAGTGAAATCGAAATAATCCAAGCCAGCACAGCTTGCAAACCAAATATAATGTAGGCACTTTTTAACCAAAAAAGTGGCTCATTATTTTTGCGAATCTCAACGTAACGATGGTCTTCATGTGGACCCCAATTGCGCCAAGTGAGGTATGCACATAATCGCACTGCCCAAAGCGTGACCAGAGTTAACACTAGATAAACACGTGCGCTGCCTTCATACACAAACAGTGCGCTGGTAAAAGCTGCCAGTATAAAAAACAAGCTCCACATGCTATCTACGTGGGTGACGTTATCGCGCATCAAGCTGATTACCCAGCCTAAAAGGGCGAATAAGCCGATTGCCACCAAGCTGTAACCATAAATTGACCAATTGAACATGTTAAGTATTCGCCTTAAGCTTTAGAACTAATATTTAAAACCATCAAATTTTGCCGATAATCGCAGCATTAACGGCGTTAATATTGCCCAACCGATGCTGAGAGCGATATAACTGGCTGGCATCATATTGAGCGTGACTGCGCCTAATCTGGCCGCGCCCATATAAGCCAAAGGCCCGCCAATTGCACCGAATAATACGGCAATCAGCCAGCGGTCATGCATCCAGCGCAAACTTACATTTAATATCGTCACAAATTCTGCCCAAAGTGCCAATATCCAAACGGGAACTAGTGCGTTCATCCAGCTATGTGATTCATAACTAATCAGTTGATGATTCAACATCATTTGATCAAATGTTCCGCCAATAACCAGCACAATCAATAACAAAGCCAGTTCGCGTTTTGGCTGTTTGGCCTGTATTAAATGCCAAACCACAATCGCCAGCACCACTGCAACGCCTAACCAGGGCATTTGTTTGGCTGCGCCAATCACGCAGGCAAACCAGCCGATTTGAAACAAAATAAAGTTAATAACCATGTTGCGTTGCATGCTATTTATTAAGACTATCTTTTCTCAAATAAATAGTGTGTAACCCACCATTCTTGACCATTGTTATAACCGAATAATTCTGCACAAGCCATGTAAAACATGCGCCAGCGATTACGCCACATTTCCACATCTTTATCACCATAAGTGGCGGCTAAAATCGGTGTAATGGCTTTTGCGTTTTTATCCATATTTTCCAGCCAAGCATTGGCGGTTTTTTCATAATGTGTGCCATCCCAGCGCCAGCGTTGGATTAACTTCAAATCATCTTGAAAATGTAGTGGTAAATCGTCACTTGGCATAATGCCGCCGCTAAAGAAAAACTGACTCATCCAGTCATCATCGGCTTTTACATCAAAAGCATAAGGCGTGTTGCGGTGCACAAAGATATGCTTGAAGAACTTGCCTTTAGGTTTCAGCCAACTAGCGACTTTTGCGTAAAGCACTTGGTAATTGCGCATATGTTCAAACATTTCCACTGATACCACGCGGTCATATTGCGCAGGTGCTTCAAATACATTCATATCTGCGGTGATAATGTTTAGATTAGTTAATCCACGCGATTTAGCCGTATTCATAATATATTCGCGCTGCGAATTAGAATTAGAAACGCCTGTGATGGTCGATTTTGGATATTGCGCTGCCATCCAAAGCGACAGCGAGCCCCAACCGCAACCTAGCTCTAAAACTGCTTGGCCATTTTGTAAATCGGCGTGGTCACAAGTTTGGATTAACGCCAATCTTTCCGCCTCATCTAATGCTTCTGTATCTGGCATCCAAAAACAGCTACTGTATTTACGATGATTGCCCAAACAATAATGAAAGAATGCCGCAGGCACTTCGTAATGTTGCGCGTTTGCCAGTTCTGGCACTGGAGCAATTTCCGAAGCATTCATAGCCGCCACGAATTGACCCAATTGCGCCATACCGATTTCACAGTTGCTGGCAGAAATCTCAACCAATCTCTGTTTAACTAACTGCCTAATACCTTGGCGCACAATAGAATCGGGCAAGCTACCCGATTCTGCTAATTTAATGGCTAAACCCATTGAATATTCTTTCTAGAAATGTGTTAACTACAAGCTTTTAATCAAAAACATATTAAGTTTTTGCCAACTTACCTTGATACAACACTGCGCCAGTTGGCTGACCAGTTGGCGAACCGCCTACAGGCTCCAGACTCACCGCTAAACTACCGGGCGCCATTAATGGGACCAATTGCGCAGGGATTTTCATATTAGCAACGCCTTGTTGCGGCAATAAACCCAATGAAATAGGTTTGGATTTATCGGCTGGCAATAACCATAATTCAAACGCGTTATCTGGCTTGGTTTCTAAACTGGCTAATGAGATCGCTTTCATTTCCACTTCGTTGGCAGCATTTTTCGTTTCACTTAATAACCAGCCGTGCTGCGCTTTTTCTGATGATAGTAACGCAATTGCCTCAGGCGTTATTTCATCGGCAGGCTTTGGTGACTGCAACACCAAAATGGTTGCCAATGATGCGGCCAAAGCGGTCGATATAAAGGCAAAGCTTTTCCACCAGCTATTCGATTGTGCTGCTCGGTGTGCAAATAAGCGCGTTTCGATGGTTTTCCAAACCCGTTTTGGCGGGTTTACAGCAGGAACTGTGTCAGCCAATAAATGAATATGCGATTCCCACCACGCAAATGATTGAGCCCAATCCGCGCGTTGTTTTAAGAGTTGCTCAAAACGCGTGCGCGCTGCGCCTTTTAATGTGCCTAATATGTATTCGACTGAAAGCATATCGGCTAATTTATCATTGTCGTACCTCATGCTTTTTCTCCTTGCAAACAACTTTTAAGCGCAGTTAACCCGCGTCTAATCCATGTTTTTATTGTGCCTAAGGGTTGCACTAGATGTTTGGCTAATTGTTCGTGTGCCATGCCATGAAAATAGCTCAGTACGATGGCTTGCCGTTGCAAAGGCGCTAATGTGTTCATGCAATTCAACAGTGCTTTAGATTCACTTTTTTCTGTGACTTTTTCTAAAGGACCTAAATCCTCTGAAGCCCAATCATCCAAACTGGCTTCATCCAATAATTGCGCTTCTTGCGGCATTGCGCGCAGCAAATCAAAACATTTATTGCGCACAATCGTGGTCATCCAAGTCATCACTGCGGCTTTTTCAGGGCGATAGTTTTGTGCGTGATGCCAAATATTAATAAACGCATCTTGTAACGCTTCTTCGGCTAAATCACGTCGATTCAATATGCGCAAAGATAACCCGAACAATTTGGCAGAAGTGGCCTCGTACAAGGTTTGAAACGCCACTTTGTCCCCTTGTCCACTTAACGCGATTAAATGAAACAATTCTTCAGACGTTTTTGTTTGGCTCATAATATTTAATCTGCAAGTTAAAACTTGATACTACCTTCTAAATTCAATTTTAGGGTAATCACACGCCATGCCGTCTTAACGGTCAGTCGAGTATTAAAATGTCTGTCTTTATGCATATACGTTAAAGATGTTTTTTAGATTCAAATTAGTTTGTAATATTTGGATTGCTGCAAATGAATTTTCTTGATGTATACTAATCGGTATACTTTTATGCGGAATGTATTGAATCATGAACATAATTAATCTGAGAGTAATTTGCGTACTTCTTTTCTGCATGTTACAGGCTTGTGCCGTCAATCAAAATAAAACACCGCAGCAGGTTAACAGTCAAGACTGGCCAAGTTTTGGGCATGATTTTACTAGTCAGCGTTTTTCACCTAACACACAGGTTAACCAAAAAAACGTGAAAGATTTGGTGCAAGCTTGGCAATTTAAAAGCGGCGTTGTCGGCAGCTTTCAAACCACGCCAATTGTGCAAAATGGCATCATGTATCTATCGCTTCCTTATAATCACGTCGTCGCACTTAACGCTAAAACAGGTGAAGAATTATGGCGTTACAAGCATGATAGACGTCCAGATTGGCAAATGTGCTGCGGCCCAGCCAACAGAGGTGTGGCAGTTGCCAACGGAAAAGTATTTATCGGCACGGTAGATGCGCGTTTGATTGCATTAAATGCCAAAACCGGTGCAAAAGAGTGGGATATTGACGTTGTTGAAGGTGCGATTGTCCGTGAAGGGCAAGATTCATTAAATAAAGAGGATCCAAACAGCGCACGCAAAGTGACAGGCGGCACGGGCATTGGCATTGCGATGGCGCCAGTTGTGTATAAAGGTAAAGTGATTGTGGGCATCACTGGCGTTGGTTATGGTTTGCATATTGATAATCCAACTGCGGATGCGCCATTAGGCGCGGTAATCGGCGTAACTGGGCGCTTTGGACGTCCTGGCTTTTTAGCCGCTTACGATGTGATTGACGGCAAGCGTGTGTGGCAATTTGACACGATTCCAGAAAAAGGTTGGGAAGGCAGTTTTGCGCAAACAACGGATGATGGCGTGACATTTAACCGTGATATTGCGCAAGAAAAAGCCGATTTAGCTAAATATCCCGATTCAGCACGTTTTGGCGGCGGTTCGGCTTGGAGCACGCCAGCAATCGATACTGCAACAGATACTTTATATTTTGGCACGGGTAATCCCAGCCCGCAAATGAATGATATTTCTCGCCCAGGTGATAATCTTTATACCGTTTCATTAGTGGCTTTAGATACGAATACAGGCAAATTAAAATGGCATTATCAACAAGTGCCACATGATTTGTGGGGTTATGATTTAGCCAGTCCGCCTGCATTATTTAATTATCAATTAAATGGAAGCAGCATTGCCGCAGTAGGGCAGGCCAGCAAAACCGGTTGGTTTTATGTGCACGACAGAGCGACTGGAAAATTGTTGAAAAAATCAGAAGCGTTTGTGCCGCAGCATAATTTATTTAAAAAAGCGACTGCTGAAGGTGTTGTTGTTTATCCTGGCATTCTTGGCGGCTCAAATTGGTCGCCAGTGAGTGTAGATGAAGCCAATCAACGTGTGTTTGTGGCAGGTATACATGCGCCGATCAACTATACCTTGCATGAAACGCCTGCTAAAGATGGCAAACCAGCGATTCGCTATGCAGCAAGTGAACCGACAAAAGATCCACGCTGGGGATTGTTATCAGCAATCGATTTAAGTAGTGGCAAAATCGCATGGCAGAATAAAACGGCGCAACCATTGGTTGGAGGTGTATTGGCGACTGCTGGTGGCGTATTGTTTACAGGCGAAGGCAATGGCAACTTTAATGCTTACAACAGCCAAACGGGCGAATTGCTCTGGCAAACACATTCCGATTTTGGCGTAAACGCGCCACCTATTACTTATACTATTGATGGCATACAATATATTGCAGTCGCCAGTGGCGGCAATTCAATATTCGGTTATAAACAGGGCGATGCAGTGTTAGTTTATAAACTTGGTTTGTAAGTTAACTTAAAGTTAACCATAAAAACAGCGCATTTTTTTCTTAGTTTATGGGTTATTTGCTCTCTTACTCGCAGCCAATCCAACTAAATGCGATATCACTACCGCGATATACATTAAACCGGTAAACATTTGTATAGAACTAATGGCGCGTGCCGCATTAGAAACTGGCACGATATCGCCAATACCTGTGCCAGATTGAATCGAAAAGCTCATAAATAATAGTTCTACCCAAGTGCGTTGCATTTCTGGATGGATAGCAGCGGTGATGCTGCCAGGCACAATTTGCTGACAAGCAGAATAAGCCAGCGCAAATCCCCATACTAATAATGTAAATGTCGCGCCAGCAGCGTATAACTCGTCTATCGTCACCACATCGTCTGCAAACATATAACGTGTTAAACCAATTGCCGCGTAAAAATACAGCAAACTTTCAAAAATGTGTGCCCAGATTAATAGTGGTGCTTGATGGCTGAATGTAGCCGTGAGCGAAAATCCAATCGCGAGCACGACTAATACCAATCCAACCCAGCTGACAATTGGGCTGCGGTAAACCACCCAAACTGCCAGAATCGGCACAATCAAACCGATACTATTAAATACCACGTGGCTGGCTTCTGAATTGTTCATAAATCCATACATTAAGACGCTGACCAGTTGAGCGGCCAATAACATGGCAAAAGGATAGCGTTTTAAAAAAGTGACAATAGAAAAAGAAAGTAGAGATTTCATCGGATTATTTTCTAAATTTTAGACAATATTATTGATAAATATTACAGTAAAAATCTGGTTAATACTGCTTCAAGCAGGGCTGCTGAATAATTAACTAATAAAGTTCTTTACATCTTAAATAAGAACCATTATCATTTACATATCAATACAAATGGTGAATTGAATGCAACTTCAAATGGTAAATGCTAAAAAAACTAGCGTTCTATATGACCCGGAATTACCAACGGCCAAAGATATCATGGCGGCAATTTGTTGTGTGGCAACACACTACGCAATGAAGCCGTCATTAGGCTTGGCGATTTTAGCCGCTGATTTGGCGTTAAAGTTCACTGCGCCAGAATATGCAGAATCCATATTGATTAAAGATATCTCTAAGCGATTATTGAATCAATGGGAAAACATCGTAGCGGAATACGATGATGCAGACGCTCAAGTATTACCAGCACACGCAACATTGCAATAACATAAAAACTTAAAATTTCAAGGAAACAACATGTCAAGATTAACGGGCCCAAGATTAAAGATTATGCGCGCATTGGGCGTGGATTTACCAGGCTTATCACGCAAGACAATCGAGGCGCGTCCAACGCCGCCAGGCCAACACGGTAATAAAGCATCACGCAAACGTCGTTCAGATTTCGGCGTAAAACTGCAAGAAAAACAAAAGATTCGTTTTAACTACGGATTAACAGAAACACAAATGCGCAGAATGATTTTAGATGCGCGTAAAGGCAAAGAGCCTACAGGCGAGCGTTTATTGCAGTTATTGGAGCGTCGTATGGATAATGTGGTTTTCCGTGCAGGTTTCGCACCTACTTTGATTGCGGCGCGTCAATTAGTGACGCACGGTCATTTAATGCTGAATGGTCGCAATGTGAATATTCCTTCTATCCGTCTAAAAGTAGGTGATGAAGTGACGATTCGTGTGAAAAGTAAAAACATTCCGATGGTTGTTGAGACGATTAAACAACCGTCTTTAGCGCGTCCAGAATGGTTAACTTGGGATGAAGCGACTACTGTTGTGAAAGTAGCGCACTTACCAGCGATTGAAGATGTACCATTTCCTGTTGATGTGCAGCAAGTGGTGGAATATTACGCTAACCGCGTGTAATTTTTGTGGTTAACACGGTTAGCAACAGAATTTAAGACGTCCCTAACAACGTCTTAAATGTTGCAAATGCATGCAAATGCATCTCCTTGATTTTATGGCCGCCTTGCACTTGGTTTGATTATATCAAATTAATGCATGTTAGTCGGTCACTTTTTTGAGCTTGGTTTTCATGAAAGTAATTACACACTTAACAGCTAAAGAACACATGAGTTTTGATGTGGCGATTGTAGCGGATGATTCTTCTAATAAAGAGATGAAAATGTCGCGTATTAAACGCTTAAACACAGAACAATTGTTCACCAATGTTAAAGAGGTAATGATTGAACATTTGAATGAAACCTATATTTTGCGCATCACCAAACAAAATAAATTGATTTTAACCAAGTAGATTTAGTTAACTATTCAGCGGCTCAAATATTAATACAGGAAAAATCCATGTCACCTAAAATCAACACTCCCGTATTTTGCTCGCTAAAAATGAGAGCGGCACGATTGCTTTTTGTGAGGGCTGCGATGTGGTGGAGTTGGAAATAGGTGCAGTGAGTATGCGCATTGATGCGGAATTGTTACAAGCATTAAATGGTTTGTTCAAGGATGCGGATATTCGTCTAAATTATTACCGTCTAGAAAAAGCCAGTTTTGAGCAAAGCCAATCGGTGGATTTAAGTTTTCATTAACAAAGCTTACGCTTATAAATTTTTTGAATCGACATTTCTATGAGCAACCAAACGTCTACCGTTGTTAATTTATTTGCCGCACGTCAGGCAAAATTTAATCAGCAATCAAATCATGCAGCTGAGTCTTCAAGATTAACCAGACTATATGCTTTGCCGCTACAAGCAACGCAACCGACTAGCCCAACACCGCCACAAAAATCCTACTCATGGTTAGCGACATTATTTGTCGTATTGGCGCATGCGGCGGTTATTTATGTATTGATTACACAAACACCGATTGAAAAAGCAAAAATAGAACCGGCAGCGCCAATGATGGTGAGCTTGATTGCGCCGCCAGCACCTGAGCCAGAATTAGTGCCAGTGATCGAACCACCAAAACCAGAAGTAAAGCCCGTTGTTAAGCCAAAAAAAGTAGTTGAAAAAATCAAGCCAATTGAAACGCCAACGGAGCGTTTGGTGGAAGCGACGACAGAGCAGCCTGTTGTAGAAGAGGCACCAGCAGCGCCAGTAGAACCTGTAAAAGTGGCGGAAGCGCCTAAAGCGCCGCCAGTAGTAGAAAAAATAGAAGAACCGAAAATTGAACCGCCACGTTTTGGTGTTTCATATTTGAATAACCCGGCGCCAGAATATCCATCTACTTCACGTCGATTAGGCGAAGAAGGGCGTGTGTTAATGAAAGTTTTAGTTTCTGCAGATGGTTCAGCTGAGGATGTGAAGATTGAAAAAAGCAGCGGATCTGAGCGATTAGATAATGCAGCGATTCAAGCAGTTAAACGCTGGCGTTTTATCCCAGCGAAGAAAAATAATCAATCGCTAAGTGCTTACGTGATTGTGCCTGTGAAGTTTTCACTAGATAGCTAATTTATAAGCAACTGATTTTAAATAAGTTAATTAAAAAAGTTAACACAAAAAACTGGTTAAGTTTTGACTAACTTAACCATAGAAAATATATTAAATAAAGGAAGCAATATGCAACACACAGCAGAATTTGATAGTCTGGCTTTTATCATGCAAGGTGGTTTCGTGTCTATTTCAGTGGCAGTAATCCTGCTGATTATGTCAGTGGCAAGCTGGTATTTTATGATTGTAAAAACCGTTCAGGGCATCCAATTGAAAAATGCCATGAAGCGTTATATAGCAGAGTTTTGGGCTGCACCCAATCTGCAAACAGCACTGACAATGATTAAAATTGATTCGCCAGCGCATGAATTAGCGGCGAATGCAGTTGATGCAGCGCATCATCACCAAGCGCACGCGGCGAAACATATTGAAGAATCCTGTAGTTACGATGAATTTATCGCACGCAGTATGCGTCGTAGCGCAGCGCAAACTTCTTCTCAGCTTGAATCAGGTCTGTCGGTTCTGGCATCTGTTGGTAGCGTTTCCCCATTTGTTGGTTTGTTCGGTACGGTTTGGGGTATTTATCATGCATTGGCAAGTATCAGCGCCAGCGGTCAAGCGACTTTAGACAAAGTTGCTGGCCCAGTAGGTGAAGCATTGATTATGACGGCGATTGGTTTAGCGGTGGCGATTCCTGCAGTGTTGGCTTATAACGCATTTGTAAAACAAAATCGCATCATTAACGCTACTTTAGATGGTTTCGGACAAGATTTACACGTGTTGTTAACCACAGGCGCACCTTTAGTTGTAAAGCATCAAAACGCAAAAAACCAGCATAATGTTAAAGCTATTCACGCTCAAAATGCTAAACCAGTGGGAGTGCCAGCATGATAGGCGGTAATGCTTCCAACAATGAGGCGCACACTCAGCCGATGAACGAGATCAACACCACGCCGTTGGTAGACGTGATGTTGGTTTTATTGGTCATCTTTATTATTACCGCGCCTTTACTCACGCATGCAGTGAAGATTGATTTGCCGCAAGCAACGAGCCAGCCTTTGCCTGAAAAACCAGAAGTGATCTCGGTTGCAATCGATGCTGCAGGCAAAATGTATTGGAACGATGTGCCGTTGGTTGATGGCGAAATCAAAGTGAAATTAGCGCAGATTGCTGATCAAAAACCGCAGCCAGAGCTCAATATTCGCGCAGATAAAGAAACGCGCTATCAAATATTGGCCGGCGTGATGGCTGACGCACAAAATGCAGGCGTCACAAAACTGGGCTTTGTGAGCGAGCCACAGCATTAAAAACGTATTCTTAGCTTGAGTAACTGAATGTATATTAAATCGATTAAAACTTGGGCTTGGGTGCACAAATGGTCTAGCCTAGTTTGTACGGCATTTATGTTGTTGCTTTGTTTAACGGGTTTGCCGCTCATTTTCAGTCACGAAATTAGCCATTTGCTAGGTAATGAGGTCGAAGCACCTGATTTGCCAGCAAATACAAAACTAGCCAGTATGGACACGGTTTTAAGCAATGCTAAGGCGTTGTACCCAAGCCGCGTTGTGCAATTTGTCTTTCGTGATATTGATGAGCACAACTCATGGACAATCAGCTTAGGTAAAACTGCTACATCAGAAGACGATACGAAGTTCATTAAAGTAGATTCGCGTACTGCGAAAATTTTAGATGAACCAAAGTTTAACGAAGGCTTCATGTATGTGATGTTTAAGTTACATGTCGATTTGTTTGCAGGTTTTCCTGGTATGTTATTCCTTGGCTCAATGGGCGTATTGCTAGTTGTCGCGCTTGTTTCAGGTGTCGTTTTATACGCGCCATTTATGCGTCGATTAGCCTTTGGTGAAATCCGTAAAGATCGCGCGCCAAAGTTAAAACGTTTAGATACGCATAATTTTTTAGGCGTTGTTACCTTGGTTTGGGCATTGGTTGTCGGCTTAACTGGTGTGATTAATGCGTGGTCTGATTTGGTGGTCAAGTATTGGCAGTTTGACCAAATGTCTAGCATGATTGCTCCCTATAAAGGTTTACCGCCGCCGACACATTTTGCTTCATTACAAGCCTCAGTAGATGCAGCACAAGCGCGTGAGCCAGATAAGAATTTGGGCTTTATTGCGTTTCCAGGTACTGCATTTTCAAGCCCGCATCACTATGGCATGTTTATGCGTGGCGATAGCCCCATCACTTCGCGTTTGTTCAAGCCAGTGTTAATTGATGCCGAAACAGCCAAAATCACCGATAGCCGCGAATTACCTTGGTATTTAACTACTTTGCTAATCTCCCAACCTTTACATTTTGGCGATTACGGCGGGTTAACACTCAAGATTATCTGGTTAATTTTAGATGTGATTACGATCGTTGTATTGTGGACTGGCTTAATGTTGTGGTGGAAAAAGCGCAAACAGCATGTGCCGGATATTGAAACCAAAATTAGGCTGAATGAAGCTTATTAAATCTAAGATTATTTAGGATTTCAATCTATGGTTACACATTTATTTATGCAAACTAAAAACTTTAAACAAATCTTTTTATGGCCAATCGTATTAGGTCTATTGACTATCATTGGCTTAGTTGTCGCGCTATTAGAAGACGATTTTCTCGAGGATATTTCACTGCTTGGTTTAATCATACCAATTGTCGTGATTGTCTATTTTTACACGATTAAAAAACAAAAGTGATCATTTAAGACTTCAAAAGCTATCTTAAAAAAAGAGTTAACACGCAAAAATTTTATCTCAAAAAAAGCGATTCAAACATGTAGCAAGCCAACGATTAATCATCCTGTAGCCAGCCAACAATTTTACAAATTTATGGTTACAGGAATAGTTAAATGCAAAATTTTCAATGCGACAAAATCGCACTCTATAAAGTTACGAGCCGCAAAGTCATCGTTACAGCCATTATTGCGGCTATGTCACAACTTGCAATGGCAGAAGATGTCCTGCCTGAAGTGGAAGTGGTCTCTACCAATTCAGAACTAGGCCAGCCATCAGAAAAAACAAAGTCTTACACTGTGAAATCTACTGCGTCTGCAACGCGTTTAGACACTTCATTCCGTGATACACCGCAATCTATTTCAGTGATTACACGTCAACAGTTAGATGATTTCCGCATCCTGTCAGTGAACGATGCTTTGTCTTACGCAACGGGTATTAAAGTGGAACAATTTGAAACAGACCGCACCGAATACACCGCGCGTGGCTTAAACATTACTAATTTTCAAATAGACGGCCTTACCACGCCAATTAGCTTTAGTGGTACGAACTATGGCGATTTAGATATAGCGATTTATGACCGTGTTGAAGTATTGCGAGGTGCCAATGGTTTATTAACCGGAACGGGTAATCCTTCTGCCGCCATTAACTTCGTGCGCAAACGTCCAACAAAAGACTTTCAAGCTAAAGTTGATTTATCCGCAGGCTCTTGGGATAACCGACGTTTAGATGCCGATGTTTCTGGTGCATTGAACACAGATGGTAGCGTGCGTGGACGTTTAGTTGCCGCACATCAAGAAAGAAATTCCTATCTTGACCGTTACAGCACAGAAAGAAACGTGGTCTACGGTGTGATTGAAGCCGATTTGTCGAGTAGTACCAATCTAGCCATTGGTCACACTTATCAGCAAAATGATTCTGATGGCAATAACTTTGGTAGCTTGCCTTTGCTATATTCAGATGGCAGCAAGCGTCGTTACAAAGTGTCTGATTCAACAGCGCCTGATTGGAGTAATCGGGATGTGGGCACTAATATTTCCTTTGTCGAGCTAACGCATTACTTTAGTAATGATTGGAAAGTTAAAGGGCAGTTAACGCACAAAGAAGTGAGCTCTAAAGGGCGCCATCATTATATTGACGGTAGTGAAGAACGTAATACGGGTTTGATTACATATGCAAGTTTTCCTTACGTTTACGACTTTGCAACTAAAGACAATGTCGCTGATGTGTATGCCAGTGGACCTTTTGAGTTGGCGGGGCGCAAGCATGAGTTGGTAGTAGGTGCCACTTGGAGCAAGACGTATATGAAAGAATACTCGCGAACAGGCAGTACTATTTACGATCCCTTAATTAACAATGTCTATATTAGTAGCTTTGATGCGATAGGCGATTTCCCAGAGCCGACATTTGGTCCTGAAAGTAAATCATCAGACTACAAAAGCACAACCACCAATATTTACACAGCGGCTAAACTTAACCCGACAGATGATTTAAAAGTGACTGTCGGCGGCAGTCTGCTTCGTTATGATTTAGAGGGCACTAGTTATGGCACGCCGCAAGATGCAAAAGAGAAAAACAAGTTCACGCCTTATGTGGGCGCTGTGTATGACTTGAATGACATTCACTCTTTGTATGCTAGCTATACGGGCATTTACAGGCCTCAAGTAGAAACTAATGCTGGCAACAGACCGCTCGCGCCATTAAAAGGCAAAAACTATGAGGCGGGTGTTAAAAGTGAATGGTTAAACAAAAAGTTAAACAGTTCTTTTGCATTATTTAGAACCGAGCAAGAAAATCAAGCTCAGGCCGTTGGAACAACAGGTACAAGAACCATTTATGAGGGCATTGAAGCCACTACAAAAGGCTATGAGTTTGATGTGTCGGGCGAAATTACGGACAACTTAAATATCAATGCAGGTTATACGCGTTTGATGAGTATAAAAGGCGATCAAGATCAAAATGTAAACCCATTTGTGCCAAGACATCTTGCGCATGTGACAACTGTTTATAGCGTACCGTTTATTCAAAATCTGAAAGTGGGCGCCAGTTTGAATTGGCAAAGCGATACGTATGTGGATATTGGCACTGTACGCTATGACCAAGACAGCTATGCAACGTTGAATTTAATGGCGAACTATAAAGTCGATGACCATTGGAACGCAGCGGTTAATTTATACAATGTGACGGATGAAAAATATCTATCCAGCTTAAGGTATGCGTTTGCAGGGCAAGCTTTTTATGCAGCGCCATTGAATGGTTTAGCAACGCTCACCTGGAAATATTAATTTTTACGACTTTTAACTCAGCCAGCTATTTGTTTTCAGATATCTCAGCCAGCTAAATTTTATTAATTTAAAGGAATGATTTATGACCACACAAAAAATATTGAGTACTTCAGTTGTTTTATTTGCTGTTTCTGCGAGTATTTTGCTTGCAACATCACAAGCACAAGCGGCTGCGGCTTGTGAAATTACGGTTGATGCAACAGACGCAATGGCTTTTAGCACCAAAAGTATTGATGTAAGCAAAACTTGCAAAGAATTTACCATTAACCTTAAACACGTGGGTAAATTGCCTAAAAATGTGATGGGTCATAATTTGGTGATTAGTAAAGAAGCTGACAAAGCTGGTGTGTTAGCCGATGGTAGCAAAGCTGGTTTGCCTAGCGATTATGTTAAAGCTAGCGATGCGCGTGTGATTGCGGCTACTACAATTATTGGTGGTGGTGAAACCGCTAGTACTAAGTTTGCGGTGAGTAAGTTGAATGCTAAAGATGCTTTTGAATTTTACTGTTCTTTCCCAGGCCATGCTTTTATGATGAAGGGCGTGGTTAAGTTAGTTTAACTGACAGCTAATGTTGTTTACAGATACTGCTATTTCACCTGATGAAATAGCAGTATCTAAATTTTAGTTATGCCAAATCAAAATAATCACTTAAATTTATGGTGTAAAACTAGCTAGAAACTAGAAATCAGTGACTCAATTGAATTTAGTTTAAATGACAATAATCAAGCTGTACGATACTGCGCCAGCTTTGTTAAAAAACAATACAAAAATATATATCAAGCAGTGAATTAATCAAGCCAATACAGCTCCTATGACGGATGTGTTTGAGTCTATTAGTCTAACTAGCATTAAATTCCCGTTTTGAATTAGCGGTGAGCGGGAATTTTTAGAAAATTAGAGCATCACACTCAGCAAAATCGCAATACCTATATAAATTTTAAATATCAATTTTAGCAATTCATCTATTAAGAGTGCGTATGATTAAACCTAGAATTTTATGTGTAGTAATGGCCTTAAGTTTTACAGCCGTCATTGCGTTGGCACAGTCTGATGAAATTACAGGTAACAATGGTCATCAAGCATCTGTTGAAAAACAATATACCTTTACTTGGAATTTCTCAGAAAATAGCCATCTAAAACCGCGCGGCGGTCAATCTAAAGGTGTGCCTGTTACTTTGGATACATCACCTAGCCTAGAGTGGTTGAAACTGCAAGAAGCAAATATTAGTGCTATAGAACGAGACAGAAGAGCGATTCTAGCCATGGTTGGAGAATATAAAGTCAGCTTCGACTTTATTGAAGTAGCAGGCTTTACAGACAATTACCAACCGAAATCTCCTTATCAAAGCTGGGCCACTGAAAAAGTCTATGTGGTTGAAGATAAAAAAGATTTTATTTCGCTACAACATGTTTTAGTCATGCAAACCGTCAATAAAGATGGCTCAAAAAATGCACCGATGGTGACTAAACATTGGCGGCAAGATTGGCAATATCAACCTAAACAAGTACTGGTTTACACTGGATATAACTCGTGGGTGACAACGCCCGTCAACGCAATAGATCAGCCGAGTTCTTGGTCGCAAACTGTGTATCAGGTGGATGATTCACCGCGCTATGGTGGCGTGGCAAAGTGGCAGCATTTCGGTAATTTTTCTAGCTGGAATAGCACAGATACCTGGCGTCCTTTGCCTCGTCGTGAATACACGGTGCGTAATGACTACCAACTATTGCTGGGCAATAATCGCCTTATTATTTTGCCAACTGGCTGGGTACACGAGCAGCAAAATAACAAAGTGGTGCTGGATAAAAATGCAAAACCTGCAGCAATACCAGTGATTGCGCGCGAGATGGGCTTTGATCGCTATGAGCGTATTCAAGGCTATGATTTTTCTTTGGGCGATACTTATGTTAAAAACACTGAGCCATTCTGGCGTGAAGTGCGCAAGCAGTGGACTAACTTAAGCCAAGTAGACAAGCATATTAACTTACGTGGCGCTGTAGATAAAGAAGGGCTATATATCAACGCGTTTGAATATGCTGAAAAATTGAATGATGGTACAAAACAAACACCTGTACAGATACAGCAGTTTGCTGAAAAGGTGGTTTCTGAGTATTTGGCGAAAGAAAAGACGACAGAAAATTTGAAGTATTGATTCAATCAAAAAAAGCCGC
>Ga0123388_1021118_pt1 | contig 58619 bp, 67 predicted proteins | sample T0HHNO3metaT_FD_89916 | JGI IMG/M metagenome (GOLD analysis project Ga0123388, IMG submission 89916) | Methane-oxidizing artificial microbial communities from Washington, USA to study methane cycling - T0-HHNO3 metaT (Metagenome... | ecosystem: Engineered > Modeled > Simulated communities...
ACCCAGCCAATTTGCCGACTGCGGAGCAAGTCCGGAATCCGGCGAAAGCTGGCTTAATAACCTGAACCCTTTTTAACTATGTTGCTTAAACACATTTTTGCTCTGATTTTCCTGATCGCCACCGCCCAGTCAGCCTGGGCCGACGATGCGCCGATTACTCGGCTGAAAAATTTTTTAGCCAGTAGCTCTGCCTTATCGGCTGATTTTAAACAAATCAGCTTCGATAAAAGCGGCCGTCCGGCGCAAAACAGCCTCGGCAAATTTTATCTAAGCCGACCCGGTAAATTTCGTTGGAACTACCAAAAGCCCTTTGTGCAAGAGATTGTGTCGAATGCCGGCAAAGTCTGGTTTTACGATGCCGATCTGGAACAGGTGACGGTCAAACAGTTGGACGATTCGCTAGGCTCCACTCCCGCCCTGTTGTTGACCGGCGAAGTGGATATTGAGGAAAAGTTTATCCTACAGGAACAAGGCAAAGAAGACGACGGGATGAACTGGGTGAAACTATCGCCCAAGAATGAAGAAAGCGGGTTCAAGTACATTTTGATCGGCCTGAACGGCAACCAATTGGGCGGTATGGAACTGAGCGACAATTTCGGACAATTAACCCGAATTTATTTTTCCAACATCCAGCTTAATCCCAAGCTGGACGACGCCTTGTTTAATTTCAAAGCGCCGAAAGGCGTGGATGTCTTTGAAAACTAACCAGTATCAGGCTGGTTTACTAATCCCCAGCTTCTCCATCCGCGACCGCAAAGTCGTGGATGGCACCCCCAAAATCTTCGCCGCCCCCTGATTTCCGGCAATTCGCCAGGAGGTCGCTTCCAACGCTTTCAGAATATGCGCGCGCTCGGCTTCGTCCAGCGTGACGATAGGTGCAGCGGTCGGTGCGCCGGCACCCATCACATTCACGCAATCGACAGCGGCCAGTTGACTGCCCTTGGTTAAAATCACCGCCCGCTCAATGATATGTTGCAGCTCGCGAATGTTGCCGGGCCAGAAATAGCTTTGCAGATCGGCCATCATCCGTTCCGGAATCGATTGGATTTTCTTGCCGAATTTTGCCGCGTACTTATCGATGAAATGTTTCACCAGAAACGGCACGTCTTCCTTGCGCTCGCGTAGCGGCGGCAAATTGATGGGGAAAACATTCAGACGGTAATACAAGTCGGCACGGAATTTACCCTGCTGCGAAAACTGCGCCAAATCCCGGTGAGTGGCGGCGATGACCCGCACATCACAAGTCAGGGTTTGGGTGCCGCCCACCCGTTCGAATTCGCCTTCCTGTAGCACCCGCAACAATTTGGCCTGCATCTCCAACGGCAGTTCGCCGATTTCATCGAGAAACAAGGTACCACCGTTTGCGAGTTCAAACCGTCCTAACTTCCGGGCAATCGCCCCGGTAAACGAACCTTTCTCGTGACCGAACAACTCGCTTTCCGCCAGATTTTCCGGGATCGTCGCGCAATTCAATTTCACCAAGGTTTTGTCTTTGCGGGCACTGAGATTGTGAATCGCCCGGGCGATCAATTCCTTGCCGGTACCGGTCTCTCCGGTAATCAACACTGTTGCGTCGGTATTAGCTACCTGCCTGACCAGATCCATGGCTTGATGCAATGCAGGGGAGTTACCGATCAATTCCTCGCCGTCCCGGCTGGCCAAGACCTCTTCTTGTAGATATAGATTGATGCCGCGCAAGGTATTGCATTCGGCTTCCGCCTGCTGCCGGGCTTTACGTTCGTTGATGTCGCGCAGGATTAGGATATACAGTTTCTGGCCGATGGCTTCCACGCGGGAAATGGTCGCTTCGATAGGAAAAGTACTCTCGTCAGCGCGCACCGCGCTCATGCCTTCCGAGACCCAAATCGCCTGCTCCGCCGGCACACCGTTACGAAAATTCGTCAGGGTTTTGTATAGCTCGGGCGACAAAAAGCGATCCACCGCCCGGCCTATATTGTCGGCGGCTTTACAACGAAACATCTGCTCCGCCGCCGCATTGAACAAGGTAATCCGCCCGGCTTCGTCCAGCGTCAGAATCGCATCCATCGCATTCTCGAAAATCCGCGACAGGCGTTGCTCTTTTTCTTGCAACTCCAACTTTAACTTTTGCAGCGTCAGGTGGGTTTGCACACGCGCAAGCACTTCTTCGTACTGAAACGGCTTGGTGATGTAATCGACCGCCCCGACTTGAAAACCTTTTAATTTATCGGCGGTATCCGCCAAGGCGGTCATGAATAACACCGGAATATCGCGCGTCGTCGGAATGGTTTTCAGGGTCTGGCAAACGGTAAAGCCGTCCATGCCCGGCATCAGCACATCCAGCAAAATCAGGTCGGGCAATTGGGCCACGGCTTGGACCAGGGCAATTTCTCCCGTTTCCGCGCGCAACACGTCAAACCCGGCTTCATCGACCAAGCCTGCCAACTCTTCCAAGTTGACCGGATTATCGTCCAACATCAAGATTAACGGTTTATCGCGCTGGCGCTTATGAGTCATGCCTATCTCCTTAACTTAAGCTATCCAAAACATCGGCGGCAGCATTATTCCTGAAACTCGTGCAAATAGTCCTGAATTGCCGGCTCCAGCCGGATGCCGGCTTGTTGCAGTAACTCGTAACTGGCGGCCGCATCAGCAAAGGCAGCCTCGTGGCCCATCGTCTCCAGTTGCTGGGCGATCTTGCCGAACGGGAAGGCGCCGATGCTGTTGGCCGAGCTTTTTAGCGTATGCGCGGATAGCCTCAATAAATCAGCATCCTGGCGCTGTATCGCATCGGCCATGTCATTCAGAAGCGGCGCCGACTGTTCCTGGAATAAAGTCATCATTTTGCACAACATCTGCTGTCTGCCGCGCACCCGGTTTAAGGCTTGTTGCCAATCCAGTGCCGGCTCGGCCAAGAGCGCCGACGCCACGCTGTTGTTATCCGTTTGTTCTGCTCCCGCCATATTCCAGCACTCCACCATTGCCAACAAATCCTGCTCCTGCACCGGTTTGGCGATGTAATCGTCCATGCCACCGGCTAAACAGCGTTCCTTATCACCTTTCAGGGCGTGTGCGGTCATCGCGATAATCCGCATATGTTTACCAGTCTCGCGCTCGCCGGCCCGAATCGCTTCGGTAGCCTGAAAACCATCCATTACCGGCATTTGGACGTCCATTAAGATCAGATCGAACAAAGTATCGGTAGCCAATATATCCAGCACTTCCCGGCCGTTGTTGGCCACCTTGACGGTATGGCCGCGCTCTTCCAGCAACACCACCGCCATGTATTGGTTAACCGGATTATCTTCCGCCAACAAAATTCTTAATTTACGAGGCGGCTCGGCCAATACTGTGAGCGAGGCTTCAGAGGCTTTGGCGGATTTACCCAACGCCGATTGAATGGCATTCCACAATTCCGAATGTTTGACCGGTTTACGCACGTACAGATTAATGCCCAAATCGTGGCAACGTTCGCAATCGTCCGGACGGTCGGCAGACGACAACATCATGATGGTCACCGGCTCGAAGCGTTGATCCTCTCTGATGGCTTGCGCCACCATAAAACCGTCCATGATCGGCATCATCGCATCGAGCAAAATCAAGGCATAGGCTTCCCCGGTTTCCGCCATATTCCGCAATGCGGCGATGGCGGCCTCGCCACTATCGACGGTAGTCGGCCGCATCCCCCAATGATTCAAGATTTCCGAGAATACGCGTAAATTGATGGCATTGTCGTCCACGATCAACACCGGCAGGTTTTTGACGTCTATCAGGGGTTGAAAAGGCGCATCCAGCTCACTTTTAGTGTGCCGGTCAAACACGGCGGTAAAGAAAAAAGTGCTGCCTTTATGTTCCTCGCTTTCCAACGATAAATGCCCACCCATCAACTCGACCAGGCGCGAAGAAATCGACAATCCCAAGCCGGTACCGCCGAATTTACGGGTGGAAGACGCGTCTATTTGCGCAAAAGCTTCGAAAATTAACTGCTGTTTATCGGGGGAAATGCCAATACCAGTATCGCTGACTGCAATCTGCAGACAGACTTTGTTTTCATCGACCGATTCAGGCTTGACCTGCACCACGATTTCGCCGTGCTGGGTAAATTTGATGGCATTACCGACCAAATTGATAATTACCTGGTTCAAGCGACCGACATCGCCAAGCAAATCGTCCGGGGTTTCCGGATCGATACGCAGCATCAGTTCCAGGTCTTTTTCGTGGGCGTGGCCGGCCAGTAGTTTTAAGGTGTCACCAAGGCTTTCACGGACTTTAAACGGTGCATGATCGAGTTCGAGCTTACGCGCCTCGATTTTGGAGAAATCCAAAATATCGTTGACTATGCGCAGCAAAGCATCCGCCGAGCTGTTCGCCATCCCCAGAAACTCGCGCTGCTGCGGGGTGAGTTCGGTGCGCAAGGCCAAGCCTATCATGCCGATGATGCCGTTCATCGGCGTGCGGATTTCGTGGCTCATATTCGCCAGAAACTCGCTCTTCGCACCGGCTGCCTGCAACGCCGCGTCGCGGGCGGAAAGCAAGGCTTGGCGCATTTTTTCCAAATGCTCGGCCAACGCCGCCACTTCGGTAATCTTGGTGCCGGAATTAAATTGCCCGGTGTGATTGCCGGCAGCGATTTGTTCGGCTTCGTCGCGCAAGCGTTCCAGCGGCATAACCAATTTGCGCCCGAACAGCCCAACCACCAACAGCGTCAAGCCCATGTAAACCGCGACAAAATAGGCGCTACGCTGGTAGATGGTGGCGATGTCGCGTTGAATCTGCCGTTCGTCGTAGCCCAGCCTTAACATCGCCAGCGAGCCGTCTTCCGGATTCAGAATCGGTACGGCCAGAAAATAAATATCGTCGTCGTGCTCGCCGAAGAAAAAATCTTCCTGAAATTGCTGCTGAGCGTTGAGTTCGATGTCGGCGCGAATATTGCCGCGCTCGGTGGCGATTTCCGCAAACGCCAAACGGCCATTTAACAGAAATTCGCCTAACAAGCCTTGCAATTCGCCGGCCTTGCTATGCTCCAGCCTCGGCGTAACCAGATTACTGAACAGCAAGGCATCGGAGCGGACGTAATTGACAAACTGCGCTTCCAAACTGGGTTTAATCACCCGATAAATGCCGAACAACAACACCGGCACCAGCAGTAAATGAATGCCGACAACAGCCAGAATCATTCGGCCGTTAAAACTATGAAAAAATCGACTCATTCCAGGGCTCCCTGCCATAACACATTCACCGCTTTAAGGCCTTGATTGGACCGAACTTGATCTTCCCACAAATAGGTCACCGTGCCCGGATTCTGTTGCAGCGTATCGACCAAGCTCTTCAGATCGTTAAAACTCTCCGGACGTTTACCGCCGAGGCGGAAAACCACCGATATGGTTTGGCTTTCATAGGCATTCGCCGACATGAAGGCCACTTTTTGCAGAAATACTTCGAAAATTAACGGATCGCTGATGTTCAATAAGGGCACGGGATGTTCACCGCCCTTTTCCAGCGGTACGCCAAGAAACAATTTTCTGGCCTCTTGCACGGTTAAAGCCGGTATCGACGAGTTGGCGCTGGTGGCCAATACCAGAGAATGGCGAGTGATAGCCCATAGGCTCTGCGCTCCAAGCAGCAATAGCAAACCAACGATGCAAAGCCCGCGAAGCAAGTTCATGGAAACACCGCGCTCCATTGAAACATCACTTGCCCGAAATGATCGTCGCGCAAATGATCGCGCGAGGCTTCAAGCTTTAAGGCATTCGTGTGGTTGAGTTTGTAGCGTATGCCACCGAGAAACCTGTCCTCGACATATTTGGGAAACATCGCCAGGTAGGGATCGTCCTTGCCGCCAAAAGTGCCTTCGACGCGCCCGACCAAAGTCCAGGCCGGATTGAGGTCCCATTCGACTTGCCCGTAAGTACTGAGAAAATCGTCGTGGGTTTTGCCGCCCAACGGACTTTCCAAGGTATTGTTCACATAGACAATTTCGCTTAGTAGCCGCACTGCTTGGATTTGTTTATTGGCGTAGGCACTGGCGACGAATTGACTGACGTTTCTAACGGCGGGCTCATCGGAGCGAATTTGGTTATACGCTCCGGAAATACCAAATTCGTCGACACCGAAGCTGATGGGTTGATAGCCCAGCCGAAACGACACACCGGGTCGACGGGAACCTCCCGGCTCCACCAGATTGAACGCTTCCAAACCTTTATTAATTTGCGGGCCCGCACCCGCTCCAACCGTGTAATACAGGCCGCCCTCACCCAAATCATGAACGCCTTCCCATAAAAATCCGGTCAAATGATTGGGTATCACGCCGCCGGCCGTTTCGAACGCCATAATACCGGGTCTACTGATAGTGGTTTGCAGAAACGCGCCGTGGTGGAACTGCATGTTCCAGTAACCGATCGGGTTGTGAAAGCGGCCAAGCCAGAGAGTGGCTTCGTCCCCGACGTGCATGCCTAATTGGAATCTTTCCAGATTATGGGTTTTGGTGCTGACCAGCCATTCGCCGAGAAACCGAAAGCGCTGATAGTCGGTGGTGTAAAACACGTTAATTTCGGGGATAACGTCGCTATTACTGAGCTTTTTTTGAGGCTCTTGATCGAAACGCACGATACCGGTCAAGGCCGGAAACAATAATAAGTCACCCGGTAGCCCGGTGGCGCCATGGCTGGACATATGTCCCATATGGCCCGCGGCAACAGCTGTGACAGGCACTAGGTTGGCGAGTGCGCAGACACAAGAAACGATAGCGCCGTTTAGCGTTTTGAGTATGGACGGATAGTATCGTTGCCGCATGCTGACTCTCAAGCATTTCATCGGTAGGACACCTACACTACCTAGTTAAATGGGAATATCCTCCCGATACGTTTAAAGCGAAATGTATCACATATTTTTGAATGGTTGACGATATTTCGTCAAAACTTAACCTCCGGTAAAACGCCTGAGCAGCATGACTAAAGACCGGTTGGATTTTCTATTAACCCGGCCTGTAAATTCCTTGGAATCGTCATTCCCGCGACGCCGTTAGACCACGCAGAGAATCCCATATAGGCGCGGGGCTCTCGCCAGCGCCGAAGCGGCGATATTTAGGGGCGGAGTCAATAAAACCAGTTCGATGGCGATTTAGCCATCCACCATTTACACCCTCGCCGCCTAAAAATCCTCGCTTCGGCGCTGGCGAGATCCCCATACACCCAAAGCTTTATACCGACTTTTAATTGAGCAACAACCTGCAAAAGCCTCTACCGCCCCTGGATCATTGACTCTTCCGCATACCTTGTACGACATTTCGTAAGCGATACGATATTTAGTGCTGAAATCAACAATTTCTTGTGCATTTTTTCACTATTTTTCAGAATGATCAGCCCATAAAATAATGCATAAACAATTACTTAGAATAATTACGGCGCACCCGATTTTCTAGTGGCATTGGTTTTGCGATGTGTAGCGTAGCTCTGCAATTACAAAGAGCCGGATACCGAACAAACTCATAGCGCATTATTTTCACACATTCCGATTACGAGGCGATCACCATGAAAACACTCCAGCAGATTACTCGTTGCAAACGGTGCGGCGACTTATTGTCAGCCCATGAAAAATCACATACCGCCCACGAAGGCCTCTGTGCATTTTGCGACCACATGCGTAGCGAAGCATTAGAAATGCACCAAGAAATACATGCAAAAAATCGCGTGGCAAAAATTCACTTCAGATTGGTTTAAGCATTGCCTTGCTATAAGGCTGGCCGCACCACAATAAAAGACTGCCGATAACTATCGTTAGGCTTGGGACCACATTCAACCGGGTCGCGAAATAGCGTCGTTATTCAACGTCTTTGCCGGTCGCAGCGAACCGATTGGCGCGAATCCCACAAAATGCGCAGCTGTTTGCGCATCAAAAAGGTCAGCTCGCTAAGTTTTTATAACCCCAACATAAGGAGACACACTATGAATTCAGAAGAAATACTGAAAACCTGCGTACGCGAACTGAAGCGTTGCGGCATAAGCTTCGTGCTAATCATTATCGGCGTATTTCTGGCCACCCAAAACGCCCCCGCCGCCACCATCCCGAAGCACAAGCAATGCATGGGCAGTATGGATACAATTAACGCGCTTGCCTCACGCCCGCTTAAACCCGGCACTCGCCCTTTGGTCCAGCCGGTCAGTAATTCGCTCCATCATTTTCATACCAAACAAGCTTACAGCCAATGCGCCGGTAGCCTGACAGAAAACAAAGCGAGCAAACAATACAAATGAGCGTTTATCGGCTATCTGTATAGTATTGAAATGTCCGCGCGGACAACCCAAATAGTCATCCCGAACCCAAGCAACTCGACAAGGCTGTGTCAAAACGCCACCGAGGATTTTTTTGCTCTGAATAGCAGCGGGCCAATATGCATCCGACCAGCCTGACCAGAATCAAATGTGCGATTGTCTTTATCGTGTTTATGCTGTTTAGCATCGGCCCCATCCCGATTACCAGCAGCATCGGTTTATACGTAGTGATTTTCAGGCCGCGTTGGTTTAAAGAGCTAGTGGACAAAATCTATAACGATAAAGCCAGCTGATATTCTCCTATCCTTTCGCTTCATTCTTACTCCATCACAGCCGTCTTTTATACAGCGATTGTTAATCAGCCCGGCGCAGTATAATAGGGCCGCAGAATGACATTGAACTTCCCAACCACTTTAACCATCGATGACCGCTGACCGCGACCATATCCGGCCCAAAGCTGACAAAAACCTAGACTGCCGATTCTCTGTAGCCCCCATGCTGGACATTGCCAATAATGTTTATTTATATGGGTTTTCGGCTTTCTGGCGTACTATTGGCGGACTGATTTATCATTGTTAGTCTTTTCTTCCCAGCACGATCCAGTAACGATTTTGAATGTGACGTTCATGCTAGGTAGCACACCCATTAAGTGTTTTTTACAAATACTTCCATCAATTAGGAAGCGATGGTGAATGCAGTCTTTACATTCTCTGGCATCAACCTCCCAAACTTTCACCCCGCACGATATGCACCAAGAGCCTTTTTCGTCTTGACGTCCCTGCGTTATGGTGTGGCGGCATGTATCGTTTTCGGTAAACATTAGATGTTTTTTCATAATTTTTTATTTTTATAAGCATTCAAAAACCAATTCTATCCGTGGAAAGTTGCCGAGGATGTGCGGCGGGGTTGATGTGGTTTCGTTGAGAGTGTTTAGACGGCGCTGCTTCCTTACGCAAAATTCTGTTGCGCGTTTTTCTGCTGACTCGCGGACGGTTTGCACGGATATAAATCCGGTGGCTGCGCGGTGAAATATTCGGTATTGTTCCGCGCCTGGTGTTGGCTGGCTGATCTGTGCATAGTCGCCACCGAAGACAGCGCCGTCAAATTCTGATTCTGAGGCGCTGATAGGTTGAATGGTTGATGTTTTCGCGCAGCCTGATGCTATTATGAGCAAAAGGATTGTAAATAGTGGTTTCATGAGATGCCTTGTTTTAAGTCCAACAGAAGCATAATCTGTTTTTTATTCTTCAGATAAAATTTTCCAAGCCTTTATAGTTTTATATCCTAGTCCAGAATTAGCGTGGCGTTAAACTCTTGCTTATGTGACCACTCAAAACTAATTTGATCTTTATCATGTCCATATACATAAACCCTAATTCCACTATCAATCCGCGCTTTTAGTTCGTCGCGCTCTTGTTCAGCTACCGATAGCTCATCAATAGCCTTTTCTAAATAATCAGCAAGTGCACAATCTGGTAGCATTTCACCAAGCTTGTCAAAAATAACTTCGATAGATAAGTTTTCATCGCCTTCAAATTTTGTGTTGAAAACTGATAACAATTCGTCCCGCTCTTTTATTGCATCTTCTAAGGCATAAGCGACATTTTTAACGTTATCGATTTGTTTTTGTAGATCCTTTCTAAGCTCGGCGGTTTCTTTTTCAAGCTGTTCTTGTCTATGTTCGAGGGTACTCATAAATACCTAGCCATTTCTTTTTTTGTTACGATTGTTTCCATTGTTGTATTAGGCGCGCGGAGCTTACCTATAAATACAGCACCTTTGACACGCATTGACTTCCATTTGTCTGGCGTGTTTCCTAGCCATTCTCCGTAAAAAATATGGAATCCTTCCGGTACTGTTCCGAATTTATGTAGAGCCGCTTTGCCAAAGCTAGTATTATCCATTATGTCATTCATAATTATTCAACTCTCGTAAACGAAATAACCCACACCCAGGGGTTTAAGTCCCATGAGCCAATTCCGTTTATTTTTTCCCATAACAATTCATAAGCCGATTTTGCATCTAGCGCGAATATGTTTTCAGCGTCTATGCCGAATAATTTTATTGAGCCTTCCGAGCGTGAATCACTATTTCTAACGTAAGACGATACGATGCCCTCGGCAATAGCATCAGCCTCACTAATATCTTTTAATCGCTCGACTCTAACGCCTGTAATTTCCAGCATCGTCCGAGATATGGCTTTTGGCATAAAGCGGGCTAGGCGCTTGTGCCATGCTGGTGTTGACGGGTCATTCCGGTGACGGGATTTTCTAAACTCGGCAGGCGGATCAAAAATGGTTTCGGCGGTATCTGCAATAAACTGCCACTTCGCGCCGCCTTTTTTTGTTTTAACGCCGACAACCTGTTCCCAGTGTCCGAATCGATAGTGCTCTTCGCAGACATACAGTCTGTCGCCAGGTACGCCATATGGGCATAGCGCAATCAAATTTGTCATCCCTAGGCATTGATAAATGCCGGTTGATTGTTTAAACCGAAATACTTGCTTAACGTCATCTGTTGTCGGGAATGGATCTCTTATTATTGTCGGCTGGATATTCAAAGCTCTGCGAGTCTGAGTTTTGCGATTTTCTAATATCGCTTTAACCATAGGCGCTGAAAATAATATTGGTCGCTCTTTCATAACTACCTCAACACATCATATAGCAGGGTCTTCAAACAACACTTTTGCCGCTTGGCGCATTCGATCAATCCTTTCTGTAAGGCAGCGGCAAGGTTCTAATGCGATGACTTGGCTTATCATTTCGGCGCCCGTTGGTTCTCCGACAGCGTGTTTCCCCGCGTTTTTAGGTACTGTAGGGGTAAGTTGCAGGTTATCGCCGCAGATTGAGCAAACAAACTTTGTTACGAGAAATTCGCGCATAACTACCTCAACACATCATCCGGATTCTTACCAAAGTGCAAGCACAGTTCGCTGGCAGTGTTTGAGCCCAGGCCGGTTAGGTGGCTGACCATGGCCCAGCGGGTGATTGAGGCGCGGCCTTTGGGCGGGTGTTTCATGTTCATCATGATGCGGTTTAATAGATCCGCTGCCGAAAACTCTTTACCATTTAGCGTTATGCCGCCAGCTGTCGCGCAGCGGGTTTGTCGTTTGATCTGCAAGGCTGCGCTGCCGTGTTCGATCAGGTCGGCGGCGTAGAAGCATGGGATTTCCAGCTTGCTAGCCAGCACGTATTGTTCGGATGCGCCTTTTGAGCGTTGCCAGTTGGGCAGGAAGGCGACGGTTTGACAGGTGAGCATTTGCCGGATGGCGTTGCGCTGATAGCCTAGCCAGGTGACGCACTTGGGAGGTGGGCTATCGGCGGGGTTTTCGACATGATAGCCTTTGTTGCGTAATTTTTGGGCATAGGAATGAAAGGCTGGGTAGTTGTAATTGGCAATTCCACTCATGGGGCCAGCCAGAAAAAGTTTGATCATTTGTTTGCCCCTCTGGCCATGGTGTCTAAGGCTTCGGCCAGATTGTCTATGTTGACCAGCCAGGGGGAACGTTTGCTGTCTCTGGCCCGATAGGGTTTTAAGTGCGGGAATTGTTTGCGCTCTGCCATGCGGTTGGCGGTGTATATGTCGGATATGCCGTAGAAGTCGGCGGCTACCACGGCCAGTTTGACGATTTTTTCCCCGTATTTTTGCAATAGAAAGTCAGCGGTGTTCATGGGTTTTGTCCTGTATAAAGCTATCGCACGCGCCGTCTGTGTCGATCAGGCTGGTGACGTAGATGTAGGGTTTGGGTTGATCGTGGCGCATGGTGGTGAACCGGGCGCATTGGTGTTTTTTGTGGCATTGGGTGCCGTAGCAACGGGTTATGTCGTCGGGTAGTGGGATCATGATTTTGCTTTGGCTCTGCTGTTTCTGAACCGTTCGGCTTGTCTGTCTTTAGCTCACCGTATGCAGTAGATGCGGCTGCGGCTGGTTGTTGCCACTTTGGCGCCGCAGTCTTTGCACACGATGGTTTTTAAGGGGTTATGGCTAGAATGGGACATGGGCACTGTGCAATAACAACTGGTATGCCCTGCTGATGTAGCGGGCTTGGTGTTTGGCGTCGGCTAAGGCGTTGTGTTTTTCGCCATCGAACGCGGTGGTTTTGGTGACGTTTTCGTTGCATAGTCGTTCTGCCACGTCTACCAAGGTGCGGGTGTCGCGTTCTTGCCAGTATTGCCAGGTCACAAACCCATGGGCTTGGTGAGCGCTACGCAATATGACGCAATCGAAACTCGCACCGTTGCCCCAGATGGTTTTGGCTTGGTGCTTTTGGCGAAATACCGTAAAGTCCATTAGCGCTTCGTTGATGGTTTTGGCGTTTTTGTCCCAAAATACAGTTTTAGCGTCGTAGGGTTGTTTCATCCACCAAGCGACAGTCTCGGGGCTAATGTGGCCGTTTTTGGCGTTGTCTTTAAGCTGGATGGCTTGGTAATATTCCGCGCCGATTTCGCCAGTAGCTAGATCGAACATGCACGCGCCGATGCTGACGATGGCGGCGTTGGGCTGGGTGCTGAGGGTTTCCAGGTCTATCATTAAATCTTTCATGTTGATCCTTAAATGACGCCGGTCAGCAGGTCAATAAGCCAGTATTTGTCACAGGTGGCTATGTCGACGCTGGGTAGGCAGTTTTTGATGTATGCGCGCACGTCGGCGGCCGTGATGTTGTATTCGGGTTGGTTAACGTCTTTGCGCTGACTGGCTTTTAAATGGCCTGATTTAATGGCGCGTTGAATGGTGCCTTCGCTGCATCCCATTAGGCGCTGTAATTCTTTTATCGTGTAAAGGCCGGCATCTGCTCTGGCTTGGCGGCGATTGATCTGGATGTCGTTGAGTTTGCTTTTTACGGCATCTAGGCTGCGGCTGGGATGCCCTGCCCTGACCAATATTTGGTTGATGGCATTAAGTGACTTATGGGCGTTGTTTTCCAGTAGCTCTATTTCTGCCGGGGTCCATTGTTTCCAAGTTTTGTAGCCGGCCCGCAAGCAGCCTATTTCCGCCGCTCGCCGGGTAATGCTGGATTGCGATATACCCAACCTGAGAGCCGCTTTGCCTACATCGCCGGTTTTTTTATGGCCGTTGAGGTAAGCTGTGCGAATAATCTTATCCATGCGGTCATCAAACTGAATGCGCTTATAACCGGCCATGGATTACTCCGCTTCTTCCAGTTCGTTGACGTCGGCGCGGATGGCTGCGAACAAAGCGCGCGTTGGGCCGCTGATGCGGTTGTCGCTTTCGTAGCTTTCCAGCAAAGCAAGCTTTGCTGATTTTTCTTGGATCGTGACCGAGGGTTTAGCCGATGCTTCGCGGATGATGTTAACGATGCGGAATAAGGCGTGGTCCAGGTCGTCGTTTAAATCGAATTGGATTTGCGGGTAGTGGGTATCTTCTTCTTGCTCGACCAGCTGAAGGGCTGCTTCCATTTGGTCGTCTGATACGGAGGGAGGTGTTTCGGTCACGTCTTCACCCTGTTCTTTTAAGGCTTGGTGCAAGGCTTCCTTGCCAGCTGGGGTTAGCGTGTGGATGTTGCCGCCCACGGCATCATGGGTACTGATTAGCTTAGGGCTACCGTTGCGCATGGCATAAATCAACTTGCCGACGGTTGATGAATCTGGCAGTTCTGAGCCTGGTTGTTTTTTGGCGATGTTGTAAATGTCGCCGGTGGTCAACCCTTTGGGATGATCGGCAAGCGTTTGTAATATTTCTTGATGTCTGTAAAGCATGATAAGTCCTTGATAGCGCCTGCTTAACAGGCGCGGTTAGAATTAGGATTAATAATTCATGGTGCCCAGGTAGGTTTCTACGCCTTCGGCATCGATATCGCCTTGCAATAGGTCTTTAAAGCAATTAGCGATTTCAGTTTGTTTAACCGGCAATTGCATGATCCGATATTTGATGACAACCTGTTTTTGATCGTTTATCGCGCGCAGTTGGCACGTAAATAAAACCAGGGGGAAACCTTCATAGGGGATGCAATGAAAAGTGAAATAAGCAGGTAATTCCTCTTGGCCGGCTTTGATTTCCACTTGTTCCAGGGTGCTACGGGCGGCGGCGTAATTACCTACGGTTTGCTCACTCTCGGCATTGGCATTGATTTTAAGTTTGCGCAAGGTGTTGATGGTTTTTCTAAAATCAAGACGTTGTTCTTGGTTATCAAAAAAGCTTATGTTGTCTGCCCAGTCTTCGGCAAAGTCGATTAGGGCTTGTTGTTCCAGTTTGGTGTTGTCATATTGCAGAATTGCTTGGTATTCCGGCGTTTTGATTAATGACAATTCTGCTTTGTGCGAGCCCCACAAGGGCTGATCAGGTCTGCCAAGATCCATAATGGCTTTAGATGTCATCGTGGTTTCATCGACAAAGACGGTACTGTCCGGCGTGCCGTGATCGTTGACGTATTTAATGTATTCGTCTATCAGGGTGGTTTTGTAGTTTCCCCGGAATCGAATTGGCGCATTTCCAAACTTTTCTAGGCCTTCCAGCTTGTAGTTTTCCGGCAGTAACGCAACATTGTAGTCAAGCGCGCTGAGTGTATTTATCTGGCTTTCGACAACTGATAGCGCCGATATGGTTTTGATGGCGGATGCATCCATTATTTAACTCCTTTCAGTAAGGTGACGTTATCGCCAGTATTGGCGAATAGATCGTCTTGGGTTTGTGGGCTGATGGTGAGACAGCCCAGGTTGTTGACATACATCGGTGTGGATGTGGTCATTTCTTCGGTGGCTTTGCCGCGGCGGGTGGGCTTGCTGAACTTAAGCGTGTGATTCACCTGCACGCTATCGCTTTCGCCGATGCGGTCAAGCTATAACACAATGGTTACGCTGCCTTTCTTTTTGTCGTTGCGAATAACACCCAACGCTACTTCTTTTAACGCGGCTTCGGCTTGTTGCAGGAATATACCGGCGTCTAGTTCGCCGAGGATGTCTTGAATGCTGGGGTTTGCCATGGGTATTGCCTCTTTGGTTAATATGATTGTGTGGTTGCCGCGTATCGTGCGGCTGACGGCGCTTCACTCGGCCAAGGTATGGAGCCACCGAGGACGCTGCGGGTGTTTTTCCTCACCGACTCACCGCCCGCTGGAATCGTCCGCCGGCAGGCCGGCGGCCTTACTGTCGTTAAATGGCTTGCGGGCTGAAAAGCAGGCTGTCTTGGCATTGCGCGGCTTTGTCAATCAAGCGGCTGGCGATGGCTTTAACCTGGTGGCGTTTAAGTAAAATCTCGGCATCATGGCGGATGGCTTCGTAAATGGCACGGCCATCACCACCGGACAAATACACGGCTTGCCCGGCAGCGGCTACACTGGTGACGATATAAGACTGGCTATCGATCCCCATGCGCTGGGCCATGGCATCGCACATCAGTTTGGCTTGCATAGCGATAAATACTTGCGATTCGTGGTCGTTTAGCGGTTGTTTGCCGATTTTGATTGTGTGGCGGCCGGTGGTGTCGTTTGGTAACATTTCCACATCGAGCAAGGCGTTATGTTCAAACAGGCTTTTAGGCTGTTTAGTGACACGGGTGTTGAGGTTGCGGATGTTGTTGATGGTGGCTTGGTTTAACATGTGCCTGCTCCTTATCTTGGGTTATAGCCGGCATTGGCTAGTGATCTTTGCGCGCCAAAAATGGCGTCGAACATGGTGTATTTTTCTGACTCGTTTTTAGCTTTTTCGCTGACGTCTGTGAGCGTGGTGCGCTTTAAAAACTGAGCCAGTGCTTCCGCTTCGTCTTCGTTTAACAGTTCAAGTTTTATTTCGATCATGTCCGCTCCTATGAATTAAAGATGGCCCGCAAACCGCGTATACATAGCCTTAACAATTGCGGCGGGCTGTCCGCAGCACATTTTCAGCCCTGTACTTCCCCGTCTTGTTTGCCCGGCGGGGAAATCCGGGGTGAGCCATCAGCTAAGCCCTGTACACAAGGTTTAGCTGATGTGATGACTCGGGCGCCCGGTTGCCGGCGAAAGCAATTGAACGGGCCACGATGCGGATTCAATTAGTTCAAAAGCAACCGCATCACTGCTCCCGGCTTGTTCTGGTGCGGGAGGACACCCGCCCAAGTCATCAATAAAGCCCTGTCGATCTGTCGCTGGGGAGCGAGGCCGTTTTGTCTCCGACCAACAGGGCTTTATTCATGACCCATCCGAAGCAGTTGGTTGAAACCGGGTGAATTGCTTGGACGGTTTAAATAATACTTTGGTATTTTTTTGCTGTCAATACTATAGTAGTATTTTTTTCGTCAGGCATAAAAAAAGCCGCTAAAATGCGGCTTTGTTTTTTAGTGGAGTGGAATGATGGGCTTTCGAATGACGTTAAACTTGGGCGGTCAGACCCGTTGGGAGCATGATAACGGCAAGGCTTTTATGTATTTGACTGAAGGGGAACTGTGTTTTCACTACATGGACCGAGAGAAAGAGATCCCTACCCGGCTTAATATCGTCGTGGGAGACGGCTTAGTGAGGTTTTTGGCCGGCTCGCCTGATGACCTACGGGAAGCCTTGTTGAACTTAACGGATGAGTACAAAACCGAATCCCTGGCAGGTAATACAACTAGGTAAAGGGCTTTGTTTTTTAAAATTATGGCGTTATGAGGTGGTTTTGTGAGCGAATGGCAAAAGATTAGAGACGATAAGTTGGTTAAAGCTTGGCAGCGTGGACGCGTGCAGTTGGCTATCACTCAAAATAAAGTGTTGTTGATTGGGGATGAAGTGACACTGATGGTAGGCCCGCGACGTTGTAAATTAATTGGCAAGCCAAGGCATTTGCAACAGGCTTTGTTATCTTTGGCGGCAGAAATACCACCCGGTACTTTGGCAAGCCTCACACCCAAGCCCAGATCCTTGACATAAATGACATACCTTCCAATCATTCACTTGAATGGCATTTTGCCAAACACCTTTACAACGATTATTTCCATTTATCTCAGAGCATTGCTGATTAGAAATAGCTCGGTAGCTGTATTTTCCGCAAACAGTGCAGACGGCAATGGGCGGGTTAGTTGGCATGGCTTAATCTTTTTTAGCGGATAGCTCTTTAATCCTTTCTATTTCTTCTAGGCGCTTTCTTTCAAGCATTAGGGCAATTAATGATTTTTCTTTAGGCTTAGTTTGTTTTTTTGGTCGCCGAATTAGTTTAAATGCAAAGTAAACTATTGTTATACATAATAAAATAATAATAATCCACACCAGAGCCGTTAAAGTTTTTTCCGTTTGTGATTCTGGATAGTAGGTAAACGTGTCATTAAGTGGCATTTCTTGTGCCAATTGTTCATAAGTTTTAGGCGCTTGATTGATGGCAACATCTGGCCTTTTTAGTCGTATAGCATCTATTGGCAGGTTGTATTCTTTTGCTAATTTTTGCAGCGATTCTTCTGCTTGATCTGTTGCCATATTTACCACTCTTTATGCTTACTAGGCGGCACGATGGCGCTGATTGCCTGAATGCCCTCCAGTTCGTCGAATTGCGCGGTAATGCGTTCATCACCGTTGACCGACAGCAGCAAATAGCCATCATGTTTAATTTGCAGCAATTCCTTGACCATTTTCTTGCCGTCTTTGAACTTGACCAATACATATTCGCCAATGTCCGGGCGTTTGTTGGGTTCAATCACGACATACCAACCTTCTCTTATGGCTGGATGCATGCTATGGCCTTTAATGCGGATGGCGACAGAACCTATTTCAGCTTCAAATTCTATATAGCCATCGCCACCGTCAAGATCTAAATAATAACCATGATCCCCACATCGAGCGGTTCCTACTACTCGGGGATAGTTTTTTTCTGTTTTATATGCAGCCATTTTTTCAGGCTCGCTTAAATCCAAAAGCTGTTTTCGTATTACATAGCTTTCAATGTAATCACCGCCTAAAAAAATCGGCAAAAATCGTTCATCGCCATTTTTTAGCCAAAGCGGATGCACATCAAGCGCATATGACAGTTCTATGTCGTATGTTGATGCAGCCTGGTCGCCGCGCTCTATTTTTGAAATGGTGCCCTGCTTAACGCCTGATTTTTCGGCTAATTCTTCCTGTGACCATTTTTTATAAGTGCGCGCGGCCTTAAGTCTTTGCCCATATTGCGGATTCATGTTTGGCAAATCTAATACAAAAGTATTGGGTTGCCAAACTACCTTAGTATTGACTTCTCTTACTACCTGAGTATTATTGTGCATCATGAATACTTCCCAAGCTAAAGAAATTGTGAAAATCAGCGTCGCCCGCGCCGTTGTTTTGCTCGGCTCTCAAACCAAGTTGGCCGAAAAAGCCGATCTTACCCAAGGGGCAATCGGCAAATATTTACGCGGTGACGCTTTACCGACAGGACCAACAGCGAAGCGATTAGTGTCCGCTGTTGATGGCGCTCTTAAAAAGAAAGATTTCGCGCCTCATATTTTCGACGATTAACCACCGCTAGCAGGCCGGTAGCCTGCCCTCCTGTGCTCTGGCCCGCTTCGGCGGGCTTTTTTTCCCGGTGCAGGCGTTAGAAAAAAGCATATTCCCGAGCGCTTAGCCTGGCTATTGCGCTGAAGGGCAATGACAAAAATGACAGAACAGGAGCGAGACGATGAGAAGGCGTTTTGATTGGGTTGATGTGTTAACCGTGTTGGTTGCGGCGTTGTTGTTGATAGGCGGGGCACTGGGATTGCTGTGCGTGGCGTCGGGCATGGGAATTAAGTTTGTGGGGAAACAGTTATTGGATGCGTTGTTGGACAGCATGAAGAAGCCGTCATGATTATCGGGTTAGCGGGTAAAAAACGCAGCGGTAAAAGCAGCGCGGCGGAGACGCTGGAACATATTGGTTTTGATGTGCTGAGTTTTGCGTACACCTTGAAACTCATGGCGCGCATTTTGATGCGCGACTGCGGCATGAATGAAGAACAGATTAAAGCGGCTCAGCAAGACAAGGAAGCGGTTATCGCTGTGCTGGGGGTTTCGTATCGGTCTTTGTGTCAAACGCTGGGCACGGAATGGGGCAGGCAATGTGTTCATGGTGATTTGTGGGTAATTGCCGCTCGGCATCGTGTTTTGATGTCGATGGAGGATCATCAGGTTTTTGAAGACGTGCGCTTTGAAAATGAAGCGACGATGATTAGAAGCCTGGGCGGGCAGATTATCCATGTGTCGCGGCCTGGGTTGGTGTTGCAAGATGACCACGCCAGCGAGGCGGGCATTGCGTTTGTGCCGGGCGATATTGAGCTGGTGAACGATGGGGACTTGGACAGCTGGTTTGACAAGGTGGCGTCTGTTGGGCATCGGTTGACGAAGTAGCCATGGCTAAAAAGATCGACTTTGCGGCGATTAATCATGCCGCGCTGGCCAGTTTTAGGACACTGTTAAGCGAGTGGCTACCGGGCGGCGAGTTCTCAGGTTCTGAGTATCGGGTGTTGAATCCTACCCGTGCCGACAACAAGAAGGGTTCGTTTTCTATTTCGACCAGCAAAGGGGTTTGGATGGATTTTGCCAGCGGTGACGCTGGATCTGATCCTGTTTCTTTGTGTGCGTATCTATTTCATAACAATGACCAAGGAGCTGCGGCGAAGGAGCTGGCCGAGCGTTTGGGCATTGACGGCAAAGCCAACACGCGGGGCCCGGTAGTTCGGGCGCAGCATCAAGCGCAAAAGGCGGGCGCGCATTCGGCGCAGGCTAAACCCAGCAATGATTCCCCTTGGCAGTCTATTTTACCGCCGGCCCATGCGCCGGAACGGCATCAGGCGCACCCGGTGCGGGGTTTTCCGGATGCGGTGTGGACTTATCGCGGCTTGGATGGCGCGGTGCTGGGGTATGTGTTTCGGTTTACGACCAGCGACGGCGGCAAGGAAATTTTGCCGTTGACTTGGTGCAAACATAAAACTACGGGTCGCGAAGAGTGGCGCTGGATGCAGTGGGCTTTGCCGCGGCCCTTGTATGGCCTTGAGCGGTTGACGATTGCCGACATCGATGACCCGAAACGGGAAATGCCGGTGCTGATTGTGGAAGGCGAAAAGTGCGCGGACGCGGCGGCCGCCCATTTGCCGGGGTATTCGGTTTTAACCTGGTCCGGTGGCAGTAAGGCGGTGGATAAGGCGGATTGGTCGGTATTGGCCGGCCGTCGGGTCATTATTTGGCCGGATTGCGACGCCCAGCGCGACAAGCACACCGAAGAACTGTTACCGGAAGACAAACAGCCGGGGATGATGGCCGCTTTGAAAGTAGCGGAACTTTTGCGCGCGCATGGTTGCCCGGTGGCGATTATGGCGATTCCTAAGCCAGGCGAAAAGCCTGGTGGTTGGGATGTAGCCGACGCGATTGCCGAAGGCATGACTACAGCTTTGGCCGAGTACATCAATCTGCGCGTGTCATTTGCGCCGGCAGCTGCCGAACTGCCACATACCCCTAGTGCCGCTTGCGCTGGCGGCAGGGGTTATGGCGATGATTCCGGTCGCAGCGGTGGCGAACCACCGGGCGATGGGCCGGATAGTGCGTGGTATCACGCTCTGGCGAAAAAGGCGCGCGGGGGTATTGAGCCCTGCCGCAGTAACGTGGCGAAGATTTTGACGATGCATCCCAAGTGGCGCGGGGTGATCGGCTACAACGAGTTTGCCCACCAAATTGAAAAGCTATTGGTGACACCCTACGGCGGTGACCAGGGCGCCTGGGAAGACCGTGACGATTTAGCGTTGGATACGTGGTTTGCTGATCAAGTGGATCTGTTGATTAAGAGCATGGCGACGATTGCGGAGGGGGTTTCCCATGCGGCGAACGCCAACCGCTATCATCCGGTTCGCCAGTACTTGGAAAACTTGCCTATTTGGGACGGTACGCCACGCCTTGACGTGTATCTGGCATGGATAACCGATAACGAGCGCACGGATTTTTTGCGCCTGGCTGGGCGGTATTTTTTGATTGCGATGGTTGCCCGGATTTTTAAGCCGGGTTGCAAGTTTGACTACATGCTGGTTCTGGAAGGTAAGCAGGGCCAGGGTAAATCCAGCTTTTTCCGGATATTAGCGGATCCGTGGTTTTCAGAAACGCCGTTCGAGATTGGCACCAACGAAGGCAACATGGCCATACAAGGTGTGTGGCTGCAAGAAATGGCCGAGATGGGCATGTTTAGCCGGTCTGAGGACACGGCGTTTAAGTCGTTCCTGGCCATTGCTAAAGACAAGTTTAGGCGGCCTTATGATCGCCGGCCGGTGGAAGCGCCACGGATTTGTATGTTTGGGGGCACCACTAACCTCGATCAGTATTTGAAAGACCAAACCGGCAACCGGCGTATTTGGCCTGTTAGATGTGCAGAGGTTGATACCGAGTGGTTAAAAGAACATCGAGAGCAGCTTTTCGCCGAAGCGATTGTAGCGTTTAAGGCCGGCGAACGGTTTTACCCTACCCGGGAAGAAGAAGAACTTTATTTTGTGCCTGAGCAAAACAGTCGGTTGGCTGTGGACGGTTGGGAAGAATTGATTGCCCTGTTTATCAGCGACCCCTCCGAGCGCTTGTGTAATTTTTACACGCCGATGGATTTGCTGATTAATGCCTGCAAAGTGGAAAAGAGCAAGATTGACGAGGCCAACCGGATGACCTCGAGGGTGGGACGGATTATGGCGAAATTGGGATGGGAACGGGTGCGAGAGACGGAAGGACGGTTTAGGCGCTGGGGTTATGTCAGGCCCGCGGCAGAACGCGTCAGGAAGGAGATTTTTAGTGATCCTTCTGCCGATTAGCGCCCTCTCCCCGCGCCCCACGCCCACGCCGTTCGCGCGGTGCAAAACAGGCTTGTCGACGTACCTGTTTGTAAAATGGCCGCAGATACGTTTTGTTAGGGTGAAATCAACCAAAGCTAGGAAACACGCGGGTTGTAGACGTCATACTTTAAACTGGTCCAAATCCACCCGGACGTCTACAGGCCACGGCTGGCGTGGCTTGTCCGGGTGGACCAGTAAAACTCGCGCGCGCGCACATGTGCACGCGCGCGCGGCATTAATTAGCTACCTATACCGAATTAGTTTCTACGTTTTTTTTATTAATTTTACTGGTCCACTAGGACAAGCCAGAGAATATAAGGGCTGTAGACGTCCGGGTGGATTTGGACCACTTTTCTACTGGTCCAGTTGCCGCCAATTTACCGAAGAGAGGATTTTATGAATTGCGAAAGCTGTAGGTTTTTTTTGGATCGGGAATTTGAAGAACCCATGTTGATGGGAATGCATGGGCAATGCAGGAGATTCCCACCGGTTTTTTTTGCATCATCTCTTAGACCTGTTTTCCCGCCTGTTTTTGCTGAATCTTGGTGTGGCGAGTATAAGCCGCGTGATGCAGTAATTGGTGCCGATGAATTGCAAAAGGTTATAGCTGATTGGCTGAAGTCACAACGTCATGACGCTTTCACGTCTGATGACATCTTGTTTGATTTAATAGCGCTTGGTCATTTACCTGTTGGATGCGACGAAGCCAAAGCTAACGCGTCTATCTGGCGAGCGATGGCGAATCTGGGTTACAAGCGAGTTAGGGGAACAAGAGGGGCTTGGCGTGCTTGGTTTTATGTGCCAGCTGAGGATGATGGCCATGACTGAGATTTTAGAAAAGCGCGGGTATCGAGATCCGCTGGATGTTTTGATTGCGATTGAAAGCGGGACGTGTGCCGGTTGTCGACATGAGGCCGAGCAGTGGGATGTGGAGTTTTGCGAGCTGGGTAATGCGTATGGCCGCAAGTGTAAGTCTTATGCGGAGGTTGAAAATGGCCAGTCCTAAACTGATTGCATTGTTATGCGCCGGCTCGCAGATGGGCAGCACGGGCGGCGGGACGAATCGGGCGGTGTTGTCGCGGTCTGAGCTGGCGGGGTTGTTGTCTGGGGCCAGTGAAGCGGCCATGGATTTTGCTTATGCGGCGTATGCCTTGGATTTGGATGCTGAGCGGATGTTAATCGCCAGGGTGCGGGTGGCTGCGGCCAACCTGGCTAATGCGCAGAAGTGGGAGATTGTGAAGGGGCGGCCTACTGTGTCTAACCTGTCGGCAATTGCGGTGTTTGAGGTGGTGCGGCCGTTGGTGCATAAAGAGTGCGGCGGCGTGGGCTGTCGGTTGTGTGGGATGACTGGCACCAAACTGCTATCGGTGCGGACGATTGCGGCGGCGGCTGGGTTGAGTAAGGATGACTTTCATCGGAACTGGCAAGATCGCTATCGGCAGATTTTGAAGATTGTTTGTGAGTTGGATGCGGAGGTGCAGGGGGTTTTGGCGCGGGCGGATAGCGGTAGAAGAGAAGCGCTATGATTTATACTGCCGACAAAAAATGCCGCTGTGTTTTGTGCGACAAAGATATTCCGGCCGGCCATAAGTACTGGAAAAAATCAGATACATCTGGCAGGCAGCACCTCAATTGCTGTGATTACGAAACGCCTATTGCGGATGCGGCGGCAGAGAAAGATTTACAAAGTCAGTTAGCGCGCCTGCGGGCTGAAATGTTTTAGTTTTAAAAAATTGACACTGCGACAAAAAACAGCTATAAATTCCCAAAATAGCAAAAGCCTGCCCGGAGACGGAGCGGGCTTTTTTTTCGGATTTTTTTCACTCGCTTTACCAGCGCGATTGTCGTGAGTCTGTGTCGATGTTTGAGCATGACTCTATGTTTACATGATGCGCGAAAATAGCTAAATCCTGCCTGTTCCAGTTGTAAATCAGTCGTTTACTGTGTCTTTTTGTTTACATTTTTAGTGCTCTATGAAAATCGTCACGCCTGATATGACTCTCGATGAATTGCGCGAGATGGTCAGCGACCGCGAGTATCAATTTTGTTTGAACATGTTGCTGACGGTTAACCAGACTAAAGCGGCGATTGATGCGGGTTTTTCTGAAAAAACAGCTAGGCAACAAGCTACTCGCTTAGTGACTACTCGTCCTGAAATCCGGCGAATATTGGCGTTATTGCGCGCTGAACGGGAAGATCGTCTGCAAATTAGGCAAGACAACGTGCTAAGGCATGTGGGGTACATCGCCTTTGCTGACCCACGCAAAGCCTACGACGAAAATAACCGACTGCTGCCGCCATCCGAATGGCCGGATGAAATCGCCTTTTCTATTTCCGCGATTAAAACGACTGAGCTGCGGGATGCTGAAGGCAATTTGATCGGGCATACCAACGAGATTAAGTTTTGGAGCAAATCCGACGCGCAGTTATTGGCCGCGCGTCATCTGGGCATGTTAAACGATAAAGTTGAAGTGTCTATGGCGGATAAGCTGGTCGAGCGTTTAGCCAGGTTGAATGATCGATCCAGTTGATCAACTGCTGGATCTGATTGTTGAGTGTCGGCACGATCCACACAAATGGAGTTTAGTCGCTTGGGATTGGGAGTTTGGCGACTTAAAGAACTTTAAGGGGCCACGGGCTTGGCAATCTGAGATTAACTGCACCATCCGCGACCACCTGAGCAATCCGGAGACGCGATTTGAGCCGCTGAAGATATCGGTGGCGTCTGGCCACGGTATTGGCAAGTCTGCCGAGCTGGGGATGTTGGTGAATTGGGCGCTGTCCACTTGTATGGACACCAAGGTGGTGGTTACTGCCAACACCCTGCCCCAGTTGAAGACTAAAACTATTCCCGAGATTAAGCGGTGGAATGCGTTATCGATCACTGCCGATTTGTTTGATACCAATGCTTTCGATATTCACTCGAAAGCGCATGAACTAGATTGGCGCTGCGATTTTGTGACTTGGAGTGAGCACAACACCGAAGCCTTTGCCGGTTTACATAACTTAGGCAAGCGGATTGTGGTGATTTTTGACGAAGCGTCGAAGATTGCCGACAAGGTGTGGGAAGTGACCGAAGGGGCGCTGACCGACGAAAACACGGAGATTATCTGGATTGCCTTCGGTAACCCGACGCTGAATAGCGGGGCTTTCCGCGAGACTCACCGCAAGATGCGGCATCGTTGGGTGCATAAGCAGATTGATAGCCGCGATGTAGAGGGCACCAATAAGACTCAGATCCAGAAATGGCTGGAAGACTGGGGCGAAGACTCTGACCCGTTCAAGATACGGGTGCGCGGCATGTTTCCGAATATGTCGGCCAAGCAGTTTATCAGTACCGAAGACGTCGACGTGGCGTTTAAGCGGTACGTGCGGCCTGAGCAGTACAGTTTTGCGCCGATTATCCTTACTTGCGATCCAGCATGGGAAGGCGATGACGTTCTAGTCATTGCGCTTCGGCAAGGTCTGTACTCGAACATCCTGCGCGTTATCCCAAAAAACGACAACGACGTGCAGATTGCCAATATCTTGGCAAATCTGGAAGACGAGCACGGCGCTGATGCGGTGTTTATTGACGGCGGCTATGGCACTGGCATTTATTCCGCCGGGCAAACCATGGGCCGGGATTGGTTGTTGGTGTGGTTTGGGGCTAAGTCGTTAGACCCTGGCTGCCTGAACAAGCGCGCGGAGATGTGGAAAGCGATGCGAGACTGGCTAAAGGCCGGTGGCGCCTTACCCGACGATAAAGAATTGTATGACGAGCTGATGGGACCGGAAACGGTACCCAGGGCAGATGGCAAGATCCAGCTGGAAAGCAAGCAAGACATGAAGCAGCGCGGCTTACCATCGCCTAACAAGGCCGACGCCTTAGCCTTGAGTTTTGCGCATCCGGTACAAAAACGGTTTAAAAATCCACACGGTCGAACAAAGTCCGCCGGCGAACAACGGCGCGATTACGATCCTTATAAATCACGATGAGAATATCCATGAAAGTTTACGTATTTGGCGTGATGCCGGTTAAGTTGCTTTGCGGCGGTGGCGGCGGTACACCCGCCGCGCCCTTGCCGCCACCTCCTCCCGCACAATTGGCAAAAACACCTGACGCCCCTACGGTTAGGGCTAACACCGCCACGCAGAACATTGGACAAGGCGGCGGTGAGGTTAAATCGACACTGATTACCGGCGGCATGGGCGATACCACGGGACTGGATAAACTCGGCAAGAAAACGTTGTTAGGCCAAGCGGCGACAGCTGGCTAATGGACAAAGCACAACAGCACAATAATCGCTGGTCTGCGCTTAAACAAGAACGTTCGTCCTGGCTTGCGCATTGGGAGGATATTTCCCGGCATTTATTGCCGCGTTCCGGGCGGTATCTGCTGACTGATCGCAACCGGGGCGAGAAAAAGCACAACCTGATTTTAGACAATACCGGCACCAAAGCCTTGCGTATTCTGGCGGCGGGCATGATGTCCGGTATGACTAGCCCATCTCGGCCTTGGTTTAAGCTGTCGGTAGTTGATCCTGATCTTGCCAAGTATCAGCCGGTGAAAATCTGGCTTGGCGAAGTAACCACCCGCGTGCAGGATACGATGGCACGCTCTAATGTGTATCGGGCCTTGCACTCTTTGTACGAAGAGCTGGGCGCGTTTGGTACGGCGTCGGCGTTTGTGGCCAATGATTTTGAAAACATTATCCACTTGCACACGTTTACTGTGGGTGAATATGCCATAGCGACCAACTTTAAAGGCGAAGTTGATACGTTGTATCGGGAATTTGAAGTAACGGTTGGGGCGCTGGTAAAAGAGTTTGGCTTAGAAGCTTGCTCTGTTGATGTGCAAAGCTGTTATCAGCGGGGCGACTATGACAAGTGGGTGACTGTTTGCCATGCCATCGAGCCACGTACCCAGCGCGATACCAGCAAGCGCGATGCCATAAATATGCCGTGGAAGTCTTGCTACTGGGAATCTGGAAAAACCAAGTCTGTGTTGCGGGACAGTGGGTTTAAATCTTACCCGTGCGTGTCGCCACGCTGGCTGACATCAGGCGGTGATATTTACGGCAGTTCGCCGGCTATGGATGCGCTGGGCGATATTATGCAATTGCAATCTGAGCAGCGCTCGAAAGGCAAAGCGATTGAATACCAAGCAGACCCACCGATTCAAGTGCCATCGAGCATGCAAAACCGCGAAGTAGATTTTTTACCCGGTGGCGTGACGTTTTACGATCCTATATCCGGCCCGCAAGGCATTAAAACGGCATTTGATGTACGGTTGGATATTCAAAGCTTAGGTGTAGATATTCAAGACATTCGCGGCCGGATACACGGCGCGTTTTTCTCTGACGTGTTTACCATGATCAGCCAACAAGACGGCCGGATGACCGCCACCGAAGTGATGGAACGGCACGAGGAAAAGATGTTGATGCTGGGCCCGGTGGTTGAGCGATTGAATAATGAATTGCTCGATCCGTTAGTAGAAACCGTGTTTGAAAGGCTATTGTCTGCCGGCGCATTGCCACCACCGCCCGAAGAATTGCAAGGCAGTGATTTAAACATTGAGTACGTGTCTATCCTGGCCCAAGCGCAAAAAATTGCGGTGGTGAATAGCGTGGATAGGTTAGTCGGCAGTATCGGACAAATATCCGCGATTAAACCGGAAGCTTTGGACAGATTCGACGCAGATTATTATGTGGAGATGATGGCCGACAAGCTGGCCGTGGATCCTAAACTGATCGTATCCGCCGAAAATGCCGCCCTGGTGAGACAACAACGCGCCAAACAAATGCAAATCGCCCAACAGCAAGCGGCTATCCAGCAAAGTGCTGAGATGGCCGCCAAAGTAGGCAGTTTGCCGACGCAACCGGGCACGATGGCCGGTGACTTTATTGAAGGGCAATTCCGCCGCGCATGAACATAGAAGATCGTCCTACCCTGGCGCAACAACGCGCACAGGCTGAACAGTCGCGCCTGTTGCAAAGCTTAAACGATGCCAAAGACCTGGAAACATTGCTGACTATGCCAGAAGGCCGGCGGTTTTTGCGCCGGGTGTTGGCTTTGTGCGGCTTGGGTGCGATTAGTTATGTCCCAGGCGATACGCACGCCACCGCGTTTAAAGAAGGCCAACGCAATATTGGGTTGTGGCTGGAAGCGCAATTGCAAGCCCAGCCTGTTTTATACCTGCAATTATTAACCGAGATTTACCATGACCGAGCAAACGCAACAAACACAAACGACTGACGCCACTACTGCTACCTCCACGGTAGATAGTGCAGCGACAACCGCAACCAGTCAAACAACCACGGGCACTGATGCTGCCGTAACTGATACCGGCACCAATACCGAATCAAATCAAACCGCTGCTGAGGCCGATGGCACTAAGACCGGTGCGCCCGAAGATTATGCTGATTTTGAATTGCCGGAGGGCGCCTTACCTGACCCGGAATTAATGACCGAGTACAAAAAAGCCGCGAAAGAAATTGGCTTAACTCAGGAACAAGCGCAAAACCTAGCGCAGATGGGCGCCAAAATGGCGGAAAAGATTACCGCCCAAGCCATGGCCGCTCATGAACAACGCGTCGCCAACTGGGAAGCGGAAACCAAAGCTGATCCGGAAATAGGCGGCGAACAGTTGCAGGCTAATCTATCCGTTATCCCACCCGTTTTAAAAGCTTTCGGCTCTGAAAACCTGGTCAATTTCATGAATGAAACCGGCATTGGTAATCATCCGGAGTTTGTTAAATTTTTCGTCAAGGTCGGTAAGGCCATGTCTGAAGATACATTGCTGCCGGGCGGCAGTACCACACCAGGCGGCCAGAAAACCCTGGCGCAAACTCTTTATCCCAATATGAACCCTTAGGAGGTTTTCATGGCACTTTTAAGCGCTGGACAGTTAACGCTGGCCGATATGTCGAAACGGCTGTCTCCGGATGGCAAAGTCGACCCTATTGCCGAGCTGTTATCACAACAATACGATATTTTGGAAGATATTGTTTACAAGGAAGCTAATCAACCTACCAGTCACGTTGTCAGCGTCCGTACTGGATTGCCCGGCGTTTACTGGCGTGCGTATAACCAAGGCGTGCCATCCAGCAAGTCGACCACTGCGCAGGTTACAGAACCTTGCGCGATGCTGGAAGCCCGCTCCCACATCGACGCGAAGCTGCTGAATCTTAATGGCAATAGCGCCGCGTTTCGTTTATCTGAAGAATCGCCATTTATCGAAGCTATGTCACAAGAGATGGTTGGCAAGCTGTTTAACGGCAATGTAGGCGTCGATCTTAAAACGTTTTCTGGTTTTGCTACGCGTTTCAGCTCTACGTCTGCCGGCAATGGTCAAAACGTCATTCTCGCCGGTGGTTCTGGCTCCGATAATGCCTCCATGTATTTGGTGGTTTGGGGTGAGCAAACGGTATTTTGTCCGTTTCCAAAAGGCTCAAAAGCGGGTTTGCAAAATCGCGATCTGGGTGAAGAGTCTGTGCAAGACGCGTCTGGTAACTACTATCAGGCCGCACGTTCCTTGTTCCAATGGGATGCCGGCTTGGTGGTGAAAGATTGGCGCTATGTGGTGCGAATTGCCAATATCGACGTATCGGATTGGGTAGGTGTGACCGGCACCCAAGCGGCTACTGCATCGACCAACTTGATCAAGTTGATGATGCGCGCGATTGCCCGTATCCCTAACTTCCAAATGGGCCGCGCGGCGTTTTACGCCAACCGCTCAATTCAAGAAGGCTTAATGATCCAAGCGCTGGAAAAATCCAGCAGCGCATTGGGAATTAAAGACGCCTTAACTCAGTTTGGGCAAACCATGAAACAACTTGAGTTTATGGGTGTTCCAGTGCGTGGTGTTGATCAATTGGGCATCGCCGAAACTTTGGTATCTTAAGGAGTCCACATGATTACCGACGCATTATTACAATTATCATTCGCGCAAGCGGTTACCTCCACTGCGGTATCTACTAACACCATCGATTTAAGCCAGGCGCGTGATATTGGCCAGGGCGGTGATTTGTATGCCGTGTTTACCGTTGACGAAGCAGCGACGGCATCAGGATCCGCCACTGTGACGTTTCAAATTATCAGTTCGGCGGCGGCTAATTTATCTTCGCCCACGGTGTTGATCGAAACTGCCCCTATTGCCAAGACTGAATTGACGCTGGGCCGTGACCCGATTGCTATTTGCATCCCGGAAAGCTTTTTGGCTGCTCAGCCTATCGGCCAACGCTATCTTGGCGTGCAATACACTGTCGCCACTGGCCCTTTGACTGCCGGTAAGTTTTCTTGCGCTATCACGGATAGCGAAGTATCGGTTGGCAAAAACTATGCATCTGGCTTTAGTGTGGTGTAGATCATGCTTGAATACATTGCACATACCAAGACTTGGCTAAGTCACGAAAACCGCATGGCCGAAGCCGGCGAGAAATTTACCACCACGTTTCCGGAAGGCATGAAGTTGTCGGGGAATATTGAGTTGGTAGGCGGTCAGCGTAAGCCACGCAGACCTAGGGAATCCGCGCCGGAAATTATTACCGGCAACGACGACACGGGCGCTGATGATACTGGCGGCGAGGAAACCGGCGGCGACGATGACGGTAGTAACTGAGCTGGGCAAGCCAGAAATGTGGGCGAATGAGGGCGGGCTTTATGGCTTAGTCATCTTCGCCCTTTTTGTTGTGCTGTTGTTTTTGTTTGGCGTGTTGTTTTTTTACGCCAGGATGCTGCCGAAGGTGTTGGATAACCATCGGTGCGACCTGGAAAAGATTATGGATATGCACGCCAAAGAACGGTTTGAATGGGGTCGGATAACCGACTCCAGGCAACAGGAAAGCAATATACGACAACAAGAAACTAACGCAGCCATTAACGCGATGAACATGGCAATCAACGCCATGGCTGTGGCACTTGAAAAAATCGCCCGCCGCCATCGGGCCTATGATGATGAAACGGCAGAGGTGGATGATGAGCGGGTATAAGACGGGGAATACGGCGAATTTGTATGATGAGAAAACGGGCGCGCCTATTGGCCTGATTGGCTTAGATGGACGCGAATATAAGTCATTAATTGATTACAAAAAAGGGCTGACCATTGCCATTCTTGGCTGCTCTACTGTTCATTACGGAGCGCCAAAGAATCCAGTAGGCTTTGCTACATGGTCCATTGGTGACACAAAAGTCGCTGGTAATACGGTTATTCCTAGGCAAGTTGATTTGAGCGCAGGATTTTGGCCTCACCTGTATTACACCTGTATGCAAGGCGGTGTTGTTGGTGAGCTGGAACCTGTTTGGCCGACAACTATCGGAGAGACCGTCAAGGATGGCAATGTTATTTGGCAATGTACCGATGTGCGGACTAATTTTGATGTAAATGACACGCCAGCGTGGGGGGTTAATCACTGGAATATAGCGCAGCAACTAAGTGGGCAGCGATTGGATGAGATTTACATCAACGGACAATCAGGGAAAAAATGTCAAGACATCCTTAAATATCTTGATAGAGCTATAAGCAAAAACCCTGATGTAATTTATCTGTCACATATGTTTGTAAACGATGCGGGCGGGGTTTCGTCTCTTGCAGACATTCAATCAGATTGGGATGCTTTCGAGGCGGCCGTTGATAAGTGCCGAGCGGCTGGGATTAAAGTTATGACAGATACTACTTTGCCTAACGGTGCTATAGATGTATCTAACCCATTAGTGCCTTTTACTGGGTATACGAAAGGAAACGGCACAAAAGCCTGGAACTGGCTAAATGCAAAGCTGAAAGAGCTGGCAAGGCTACGCACTGATGTGATTTTGTGGGATGCTGCTGGCGTTTATCTTGATCCAAACAATGCGTCAACTATTGGTCCTTGGCCTGAAAACACTGTCACCTATTTGGTTGCATCTGGTTCCAACAATAAAAAAACAGATGGCGTACATGGCTATATTTCAGGCATGTACTTACTGGGCGCTTCATTGGCTCAAGTTATTTCAGACAATTTTCCAAAGGTTAATCGATTCAGTATGTCTAAAGACGATTGGGCGATTAGTATCAACCCGCTAAACGGCGGCACTGGCACGCCTTCCGCGCCTGGCACAGGAACAACGGCGGCTAATATGTCATTGGCATCTAATGGCACTGTAAACAGCTCGGTGTGTTCTCAAGTGGCAAGAACAGACATATCTGGTAACTGGGTGCAGGTCGTTTACGATGCAAGTGCGGGTAACACAGTTCAATATAGCAACACAACTGGAGTAAATGTTGGAGGAAATTTTAACGTGGGCGATAAAATTCAAGCCTTCGGAGAGATTAAAGTTAATGCTAACCCGACATTGCTAAAAAATGTTTATGTGGCATCGCGCTGCTCGGGCGGCACTCCTGGCTTTAGCAACTCAACAAAACTAGCCTCAACCGATCAAGATTTGGGTCAGATGATAACGGTAGATCAGGTTTTTACGCTTAAAGATTTGCCACGCAAGATTCCGGCTGGCACCACGACAATCTCGCATTATCTATATGCTGAGTTTCGCGGCACTTCAGTTGGCACGGTGTCATTTGGGCGTCTTGGTATTAACAAAATTGGCGCTGTTCAAGCGATTGCATGATAGCTGCGGCTGATTTGATTAGTACAAGCTTAAAAAGATAAACCAATGACAACCCAAATCGACATCTGCAATCTCGCTCTGGGCCGCTTAGGCGACGAAGCAACCGTATCCAGCATTGATCCGCCGGACAACTCCGTCCAGGCCAACCATTGCAGCCGTTTATACCCCATTGTTTTGTTAGCCGCGTTGGACCAACACAATTGGCGTTTTGCTACGCGGCGGTTTTTATTGCCGACGCGCAGTAATGAGGCCGACGAGTGGCAGTATTGTTATGGCATACCATCCGATTATGTGAGCCTGATTAAGTTAACGACTGATGGCATTGATGAAGTTGACGAGTACAGCATTGAAATTGCCTCTGATGATACCCAAGTACTGTACGCCAATGTCGAAGCGGTAACCTTGGTTTATTGTTCGTCTGACGTATCGCCCGCGCGTTTCTCGCCGGCGTTTACTGAGTATTTTTCGGCATTGCTGGCCAGTCATTTGGCTGGGCCATTGTTGAAGGGTGACGTGGGCGCGTCTGCATCTGGCAAGTTTCTGGAGTTATCGCGCGCTTTGCTGGGCCCGGCTATCGAGCGTGATGGGCAAAATTACCGGAAAAAGTCCGGTTATACGCCTAAACATATCGCTGCCAGACAATAAATGGCAACGACACGGGTTTTGCGCAATGCCTTGAGCGGTGGGGAAATTTCCCCGCGCCTGGCCGGCCGGATGGATGTTGCTAAGTTTCAAACGGGATTGGCGATGTGTAAGAACTTTATTCCTTTGCCGCATGGTTCGGCGATGAACCGGCCGGGCACGCGGTTTGTGCGAGAGACTAAGACGTCAGCGGCGGCGAGTCGCTTGATCCCCTTTGTGTTTAGTACCACGCAAGCCTTTGCCATTGAAATGGGCGCCGGGTATTTTCGCTTTCATACTAATGGCGGCACTTTAATGAGTGGCGCATCGCCTTATGAAATTAGCAACCCGTATGCCGCCGGGGATTTGTTTGATGTGCGGTTTACGCAGTCTGGCGACGTTATCACACTGACACACCCGACATATGCGCCAAGGGAACTCAAGCGGATAAGCAATTTAAACTGGACGCTAACCGCTATCGCCTTTGCTTCACAAACCCCAGCGCCAACCGGGGCAACGGCGATAGCTACCACGGCCACTCCTGGCACGAATAAAGATTACAACTATAAAATCACAGCGCTGAACAGTCGTGGTTTTGAAGAGTCTTTAGGCTCTGCGGTGTCCAATACCGTGGCCAACGATCTAACCATTCAAGGCAATTACAACACGATCAGCTGGGTGGGCGTGAGTGGCGCGACCATGTACAACGTGTACAAATCGGCGAATGGGGCATGGGGTTACATTGGGCAAACGGCGGCCACGTCGATGGTTGACGACAACATCATTGCCGACATGACGCGCACCTTGCCGATTAACGAGAATCCTTTGTCCTCGGCGAACAATTACCCGACTGCGGTGGGTTATTTTGAACAGCGTCGAGTATTTGGCGGCACGTATAGCGAACCGATGAATGTTTGGACCACGCAAAGCGGTTCTGACTACAACATGAATTACACGATCCCTAGCCAGGACAGTGACGCATTGCGGTTCCGGATGATGGCTAATCGATCAGACATTATTCGGCATATCGTGCCGCTGCAAGATTTGGTGATTTTGACCGCCGCTAACGAATGGCGGGTGTCATCGGGGAATACCGGCGTGTTAACGCCCGCCACATTGGTGATTAAAGCGCAGTCGCAAAACGGCGCATCCAACGTGCAACCGGAAGTAATCGGCACACGTTTGATTTACGAGAGTGCGCAAGGCGGGCACATTCGAGAGCTGTTTTATGACTGGCAAAGCCAAAGCTATCAAACCGGCGATTTAAGCTTGTTGGCTACGCACTTGTTTGATCGGCTGACTATCCGCGACATGGCCTATAGCCGCGCGCCGTGGCAAGTGTTGTGGTGTATCAGTTCCAACGGTAAGTTGCTGGGCATGACGTATGTGCCCGAGCAGGACGTGATGGGCTGGCATCAACACGCAACAGACGGCGAGTACGAAAGCTGTTGCACGATTACCGAAAACGGCGCGGATGTGCTGTATGTCGTCGTTAAACGCACGATTAACGGCAGCACCAAACGCTACGTGGAAATGCTGGATTTACGCAATCCAGCCAGCCAATCAGATGCTTTCTTTGTCGATTGCGGCCTGACTTACAGCGGCGCGGCGGCTACCGTGATCAGCGGTTTATCGCACCTGGAGGGCAAAACCGTTTCGATCCTGGGTGATGGGGCCGTTATGGTGCCTAAAACTGTGAGCAGTGGACAAATCGCGTTAGAGCATCCCGTGGCAAAAGCGCAAGTGGGCTTGCCTATCACGGCTGATTTAAAAACCCTGCCAACATGGTTTCAGGATCCTACGATGGGCCAAAGCCGGGTTAAGAATGTGAATAAAGTCTGGGTGAATGTGTTGGATTCCGGGCCGTTTTGGGCGGGCCCGAGCGAAGACAAATTGACACCTATTAAGCAACGCTCGTTTGAGCCACCAGGCACGCCGCCGGCTTTACGTTCTGGAGAGGTAGATTTGGTGGTGGCTGGTGACTGGAATCAAACCGGCCAAGTGATGATCAGGCAAACGGACCCCTTGCCGATTGAAGTGCTGTATATCGCGGCTGAAGTAGCGGTGGGCGGTTAAGCATGTGGCGATTGTTATGGCTTGCCTGCATGCTTTTTGCATCGGGATGCTATCAGCCGCCGGCTACTCAGCACATTATTAATATCACCCCGCACAAAGACCCAAAACACCCTATTCCCCCACCAAAAGGCTGGATTTATGAGGCTAAACGATGATGTACGTATTTATATTTATCGCGCAGATGGCTTCTTCGCTTTTGCGAACATCATCAATTATCGCGGTTGTAAAAAATAATCGAGTTAAATTTTTGACCGTTACAGCAATCAGCGACTTATTGTTTTACTCAGTAACAGCCAGCGTAACAAAAATGGTAATAGATGGCAGTTATTTATCAATCGGCTTTGCTGTATTTGGCGGAATATTTGGCAATATAATTGCTGTAGGAGTTAAAAAATGATGTTTTTACGCTGGTTTTTATATTTTATTCCGCATTTTGCCGTATTTCTAGCGCGCTACCCTGCCGCACCGTTGGCAATCTTGTTTTTCAGTTCTGATGATAAGCGAACCCTAACCGGTTGGCGCTGGTTAGTGACCATCGACAATGATTTAGGTGGTGATGATGATTGGCGTAACAAGCATATTAAACCGGGCAGTAATCCTTATAGCTTTTGGAATCGAATGCGTTGGTTATGGAAAAACGGCGGAAATCGGTTTAACCACGAAAGACTAGGCATGCCAGTTGATAGCTTATTTGTCTGGATGCATTCACAGCAACAAGCTAATCAATCGTTTTGGCAACGCTCGGACGGGGTTTGGCAATGGCGAGCAACAAAAAAAGTATTTGGTCGGATGTGGACGCCTTATATTGGTTGGGCGCTATTTGGCGCCAAAAATGGCATATGCAGTTTTAAAGCGACTTTTCTGCGGCTTGAAAAAATCGATTGATACCGGATGCCAGGATTAATACTTCGACAACCTATTGAATCTGACATTATCTATCTGGCCGAACACATGCGCGACGTCGACAAAGCCGAGCTTCTGGTGACCTACGGCCAGGAGCCGGAAGAAGCGATAAGAGCATCATTAAAGCGCACCGAGCCTTATTACCAGCTAACCGCAGAATATGACGGGCAAATGCTGTGCATGTGCGGTTGTGCGTCGATGTCGCTGGTGTCGCCTGTGGGTTATCCCTGGCTGCTGTGTACCGATGCCATGAGCAAACATATCAAGCGGCTGACGATTCACGCCAAACCTTGGCTGGCTATCATGTTGAACCGTTGGCCGATGTTGACCAACGTAATTGATGTTCGCAATCGAGACACCATGCGCTGGCTGGCGTTGCTGGGTTTTGAATTTACCGACACCACGCCGCTGGTACCGGGTTATCCGTTGCGGCGGTTTACGATGCATAGGGCAATATGAACGCTTTACAACAAAATACCAATACCAGCATCGATTATCGACAGGCTATTCAAACCGCCGAAGATGTTATGAAGACTTTGCCGCAAGTCACATTAGAAGTGGTACATCATTTTTCGCCGGGTATTTATGCGCGCGAGATCCGGATACCCGCCGGCGTAGCGTTAACTGGGCACATTCATAAAACAGAACATTTATGCATTATATCGGCCGGATTGATTGAGATTGCCGATGATAACGGTGTGAAGCTGATTTGTGCGCCTTATACCTTTATTTCAAAGCCTGGCGATAAAAGATTGGGGGTAACTTTGGCCGATACCGTTTTTACAACCATTCACGCAACTGATAAAACCAATATAGAAGAGCTGGAATCTGATTTGGTATGCGCTTCTCATGAAGAATATGAACGATTTTTCATTGAACAAAACAAGATTATTGAGGGCATTCAATGAGTTTTGCTATCACCGCCGTCGCGATTGCCGCCATTGGTGCCGGTCTAAGTGCCTATAGTGCATCAGAACAAGCCTCAGCTCAAAAGAAAGCCGCCAATTACCAAGCCCAAGTCGATGCCAATAACGCCAAGATAGCCGCCTGGAACCGCAGCGATGCTTTGCAACGTGGCGAGATTGATGCCCAGAACGCCATGCGTGAGCAATCGCAGCTGGTAGGTAGACAGCGGGCAGCATTGGCGGCGAATGGGGTGGATGTGACGCAAGGCTCGGCACTGGATCTATTAGCCAGCACGCAGTTTTTAGGCCAGCAGGAAGTCAACACCATCCAAAGCAATGCCGCGCGGGAGGCTTGGGGTTATGACGTGCAAGGCAGCAATTACCAAAGCAGTGCCGGGTTTGAGCGTTGGAAAGCGAAAAACGCCAACCCTGGCAAAGCGGCGGCTATGGCCGGCGCGTCTTCGCTGATCAGTTCCGCGTCGATGTATGCCTCTGCAAAAAAGGCCGCGTAAGTTATGGCATTAAAAGTACCTGTTGCCGATGTTGGCGGCACTAAACAAGCCGGTTTGCCTGGGGTAAGGCAGCAAGGCAGTTTTACCGCAGCCGACTTTACCAATCAAACCGAAATGATGGGCTTAGAGGCGGCGAGCAATGCCCTGCAAAACGTGCAGCGCGTGTCGATGTCGTTAATGGCTAAAGAGATCGATGATGCTAATCGCTTGCGAGTTAGAGACGCTGCAAACCAGTTAACCCAGTTTGATCAAGATTCTGCCTTTTCGGAAAACGGTTGGCGCAACCAGACCGGCGCGGCGGTGTTTAGCCAGGAGAACAGCAAACCGCTGACTGATAACGTGCTGGAAAGCCGCCAGGAGCGCATCAATACCTTGATGCAAAGCTTGGGCAACGATACCCAGCGCTTGGCGTTTAAAGAACATGCGGACAGTACCGGGCTGCAATTGCGCGGGCATTTAATGGGCCATGAGGCCGAGCAGCATCGTGTTTACAAGCGCGGTGTTCTGTCAGCCGGCATTGATAGCGCCTCTCGCAATATGGCGTTGTACTACAACGATCCTGAGCAATTGCGCACCTCTATCGACAGCATTGCCCAATACAGCAAAGATTTGGGCCACCTGGAACACGGTAGCGAAGAGATAGGCATTGAGAACGGTAAACGGCAAATATCCAGTGCGATAAGCGCCGCTATCGAAGCCAGCTTGGCCCAAAGCGACCACGCCAGCGCCACGCGCATTCTGCACGACTTCAGCAAAGACATGGACAGCAATTCCATGTTGAAAGCGTACAAGCTGATCACCGACGAACAAGAGCGGCGGACCGCCTTGGACGTTGGCCAAGTCGTGATTGGTGAACTGTATCCACGCATGCAAACCGGCGACGGTGACCGGGCGTTTAATATCTTATTGGGGGCGGAATCCGGCGGCCGGCAGTTTGATAAAACCGGCGCGCCTATTACCAGTCCGAAAGGCGCAACAGGCATTGCCCAAGTCATGCCCGACACCGGTCCGGAAGCGGCCAAGTTGGCCGGGGTGCCTTGGGATGAAAACCGCTTTAGAACCGATGCCGATTACAACATGGCTTTAGGCAAAGCTTATTTTGGCAAGCAGCTGACCGATTTTAAAGGCGACTTGGCCAAGGCTTACGCGGCTTACAATTCCGGCCCAGCGGCCACACAAGCGGCCATTATGAAAGGCGGCGCCAATTGGCTGGCCCAACTACCTACCGAAACCCAACAGTACGTCAGCAAGAACATGAACGCCTTCGCCGCTGGCCAAGGCCAATATGAGCGCCCTACCTTGCAAGATGCCCAACAAGCCGCCCTGGACAAGCTAGGCCCAAACCGCAGCGCGTCTTTGGAAAAAGAAACCTTGGCCGTGGTCGAAAAGCACTACAACGAGCAAACCAAAGCCATCAAACAGCGCGAAGAAGAAGCCACGGGCAATGCCATGCGGCAGATATTAGCCAACGGTGGCAAGTGGTCAGACTTACCGGCGCAAGTGCGCGGCCAGGTGCCGGTGAATGACGTTGAAAAAGTGATGAACTTTGCCAAGCGCGTGAACGCCGGCGAACCTATCGAAACCGACTGGGGCTTGTATTACCGGTTTAAAACCGACGAGCGCTTATTGATGGGCAGTAACTTGATGGCCTTCCGCGACAAGCTGGGCGATTCTGAATTTAAGCAGTTGACCGAAGAACAGCAAAAGCTAGGCAACCGCAGCGAAACCACCTTAACGCAACTGCGCACACCCAAACAAATCATCGATCAATTCATGGTCGAGGCCGGCATTGATCCCACACCCAAGGAAGGCGACAAGGACGGCGCGGCCAAAGTGGGCAAGATTTGGAGCACGTTTGAAAACCGAGTGAAAGCCGCCGAGCAGGACAAAGGCAAAAAGCTGGATAGTGAAGAAATGCGCAAGGTGGCGGCTCAATTGTTTACCAGCGTTAAAGTGAAAGGCTTGTTGTTCAGCAGCGAAAAGCCGGCGGCCTTGGTTGATTTAAAAGAAGTGAAAGTACCGGACGCCGAACGTAAAGCGATTATCGACGCCTGGCGCCAAGCTCGCCCTGATCGGCAAATTACCGAGCAGGATATTTTTACCATGTATGCCCGGAATAAGGGCTTGATGTAACGCATGACCCAAGGCGAAGCGGATAGGCTGTGGTTTTTGCAGTTCTTTCCGGATGCCAGTGAAAACGATATTGAATGGTTTTTGGAACGCGTCGGTATCCGCTGTGATAGCGGGTTTAATTCTATGCAGGCGCGGAATTTGACGCATAGCGAATTTTTAATAAAGAGGAAGATAGCCCATGAGTGATAGTGAAATTGAAAAAATGATTGTTGATAAAGGCCTGACGGCTCCGCGCGTGACGCCTGGAGACATCGAGGCGAATATCAGCGAGGAACATTATTTCACAGGTGATGCAGGACATGATGCTGTTAGGTTTTCGTGGCTTTTTGCAGACCATGAAGACCCGTTAGAGCTTGCAGCCGCAAGGGAATTGCAGGAGCGAGCGAGTGTGATGAGTTTATCTGCAATTCGGACTGACATTGATATTGCAATGGGGCGGGACGGGAACAAATGGAGTTTTGATTCATTAGGCCTTTTGACGTACTGCACCTTGGTCTTGCAAAACGGTTTCACTGTTACAGGCGAAAGCGCATGCGCTAGCCCTGAAAACTTTGACGCAGAAGTGGGCCGCAAAATTGCGCGGCAAAATGCAATCAACAAAATCTGGCCGCTGATGGGGTATGAATTAAAACAAAGGATTTTTGAAGCTTCTTGAAAATGAGTGAAATTTTACAATTCAAGCATAAAAACGCCGCGATTGATCCTGATGTGGTGCTGCAAGAAGCGCAAGGCAATTATGAAAGCGTTATCGTCATAGGGTTTGACAAGCATGAAGCGCTAGATTGCCGGGCGTCTCTCAATTTAAGCCAAGCTGAAATCCATTGGATGGTGTCGGTATTTATGCACAAACTTTTAGCCGGCGATTATTCGGCTGACGACGATTAAGCTAAGCACGCTTCCCGGTCTTTTATTCGCCACCCATCACCACAAACTTTTTGCCAATATCGGTTTTTTATTTCCTTACGGTAAACAATGCCCGAACAAAACCCCTACCTTGACCAGCTGCAACAAGACAGCGAGGGAGAACTACGCCTATCGATGATGGGTGCGGTGGATAAACAGCCCGACGATGAAGCCGCTATTCGCAAGCTGGCCAAGGATTATGATTTACCGGTTGAAGCCGTGCGGCTGGATAGGCCTACGGTTGAGCGCAAAGCCAAGCTGGACGCCATCGACTACCCTACCCTAGCCAAACAAATGCCGGCCACGGCCAGTTTGTTTAAAGATCCGAACAATGCGGCGGTGGTGTATGACGACCTAGACAACCTGGGCGCCATGGAAACCGCGCTAAAGTACGGTAAGAACATCGGCAAATCGGCGGCAGCCGGATACTTTGGCTTTGGCGAAGGCGCAGCCGGTTTGTTAGAGAGTGGCGCGGATGCCTTGGCCGGCGTAACGGGTCCGGTTGCGGATTTTCTGGGTACGCCCGATGTACTGGGCCGGCCTTTGGCGCGCGACATTAAAGCGCTGCGTACTAATCAACGCGATTGGCGGGAATATTCAACACCAAAAAGCAGCGGAAACGTGGAAGCTGGGGTGTACTCCGGTATTCAATCGCTGACGCAAAACCTATTGACCGCGCCGCTGGCCATTGCCACCAATAATCCCGGTTTAATGTTAAACACTTTGGCCGGGGTAACCGGCGGGCAGTCTTACGGAAAAGCCCGCGACAAAGGCTTGCGCCCTGAGCAGTCCGCATTGTACGGGGCGGCGGATGCGGCGGTGGAATACGGCACGGAAATGATTCCGGTCGGTCGATTGTTTGGCGATTTAAAAGCCGGTTCCTCGGTGTTTAAAACCTTGGGCACCCAGCTGGCCGCCGAGATACCCGGGGAACAAGTGGCCACTGCGCTGCAAGATCTAAACGAATGGTCCATGCTCAACCCTGATCGCAGCTTTGGCGATTACCTGGCCGAGCGTCCGGATGCCGCGATTCAAACCTTGATTGCCACAGTGGTGGGTACCGGCGGCATGGTCGGCACGATTAAGGCGGCGGATGCTTTGGTTAACGGCCAACGCAATAAAGCCCAGTATGCTGAACAAGCCGGCGGCTTTATTGATCAGTTAAACGAATTAGCCGGTGCCAGCAAAGTTTTAAAACGCGCCCCGGATCTGATCAAAAACCTAGCCGATATGGCTTTGGCCGATAGTGACGCGCAAAACGTGTACATCAACGCCAACACCTTGGCGCAATCTGGCGTATTGGAACAAGTGGCTGCGGCTATTCCGGATGTGGCGCGGCAGTTGCCCGATGCCTTGGCCAGCAATGGCGAAATCAAAATAGCCACCAGCGACTATTTAAGCAAAATCGCCGGCGGCAGTTACGCGCAAAGCTTGACTGACCACTTGCGGCTGGAAGGCGACGAATTTACTCGGGCCGAAGCCAAAACCTACCAAGCCAATCATCAAGACGAGTTGAATACCACACTGGAACAGGGCTTAGCCTCCCAAGCCAAGGCCTTGGCCGCGCAGAACTCGCAACAAGCGGTTAAGGATATTGTGGCCGAGAAGCTGAACGCTATCAGCGCGTTTCCGTCCAAAACCGTCGCCGACCACAACGCCAATCTGATCGCCAGTTATTACGCCACGCAAGCCGAGCGCCTGGGCATGTCTGCTGAAAGCCTGTGGGAACGGATGCCGGTGAATGTTGAGCGAGTGATGGCGGGGAATCGGTTGTTGAGCCAAAGCACTACGCCAACCCAAGACAATGCGAACGAAGGCCCGTTTGGCCCCATATTAACCGAACACCAGCACAATGCCGCCAGCGCTATCGCCCAGCTTAAAACCTTGCAAACCGGTGAAGCTATCGGTGCTTTACATCATCCTGAAATCGGCGATATCGATTTGGTGTGGGGCAAGGAAGGTTCCGGGGCCAGCGATGGTTATGGCCTGGCAAAACTGATCAAATACCATCCTGAAGTCGTCGATAATCTACAAGAGATTTTATCGGCCATGCAGGTGGTATCGAGAAGTGAAAACCGCGTTAATTTAGAGTCTGTCGACCATAAAGCGGGAGTAAGGCTTAAGTGGGATAACCAAGCCAAGCATTGGCTGTTAACGGCATTTGAGAAGAGTAGCAGCGACGCCGCCACGAGGACAGACACTGACGGCATTGCTAGTGGAGATGACACAGCTCGCTCCACCATCGCTGAAGATAGTATAGATCAGGATTTAAACCAATACTATCAATCGATTGACAATAAACTAAACCAAACCCAGCGCGGGGCCTTCAACCCCGACACCCGCACCATCACCCTGCTAGACAATGCCGATTTATCCACCTTCTTGCACGAATCCGGCCATTTGTTTTTAGAGCTGCAGTTCGATCTGGCGGCGAATCTGGCTAAAGAAAACGACTTGGTAGGTTTGACCGATACCCAGCGCAAACTGCTGGATGATACCAACAAGCTGTTGCAGTGGTTTGGTGTGGACAGCCTGGACACTTGGTACAACATGGACTTTGAAGCCAAGCGCGGCTTTCACGAGCAGTTTGCTAAAGGCTTTGAGCAATACCTGTTTGAAGGCAATGCGCCAAGCTTGGAACTATCGCGCGTGTTTGCCAGCTTCCGGGCGTGGCTGCAACAGGTGTATCAATACCTGAAAAACTACTTTGACGATGTGCAGTTAAGCGATGACGTGCGCGGCGTGTTTGATCGGATGTTGGCCACGGATGAACAAATCGATTTAGCCCAACAAGGCCGCAGCTTGATGCCGCTGTTTAGTACCGCCGAGAAAAGCGGCCTATCTGATCAGGAGTTTGCCGAGTATCAAGCCGCTTGGAAAAACGCCACCAACGACGCCAAAGAGCAGCTGGCCTTGAAGGGCGTGCGCGATATGCAATGGTTGCAAAATGCCCGCAATCGCACCCTGAAAAACTTGCAACAACAGCATGAGGATTTGCGGCGACAAGTGCGCGCCGAAGTGCGGATGGACGTGTATGCCATGCCGGTATATCAAGCCTGGCAGTTTTTAACCCGTAAGTTAACCGCCGACGACAAGTTACCCGCGAAAAAGCCAGCGGCGACTGATCCTAATATGGTCGATCCGGCGCGTGACTCGTTATTTATTGCCATCGCCAAGCTGGGTGGCCTGGACAAACAAGAAGCGGTCGAGCGCTGGAACTGGGACCAAGTGGACCGCGCGCCGATGCCGGTGTTTGGTAAGCCGGTGGTGCGTAAAACCGGCGGTTTGTCGATTGAAGCCATGGCGGAAAAGCTGTTAGATGAAGGCTATTTAAACGCCGACAGCAACGGCAAGTTTGACATCCGCGAGTTTGAGCAGAAATTCGATGCAGAATCACGCGGCCAGGCGCAATACAGTAACCAGTTTGCCGCCGGGGATTTGTTGGGTGATATGCCCGCCGGTTCGCAAGTGGTTAATCTGTTGGGCTTGCAGGCGGCTAGGCTGGATTACTTTGAAACGGCGGCGATGGATGACATGCATGACGATGTGTTGAAAGCCTTGCAAGATCGCAAGATGACAGCCAGCACAGGTTTGCATCCGGATATTGTGGCCGAGCTGCACGGGTTTAGCTCGGGTGATGAATTGGTGCGCGCCTTGGCCGCTGCTACGCCACCCAAAGAGCTGATCGAGCAATTGACTGATCAGCGCATGATCCAAGAGCATGCCGAGCTATCCAGCCCCAAAGCGATTGACGAAGCCGCCAACCGGGCCTTATACAACGAAGCCCGCGCCAAGTTCGTGACCACGGAAGCCAATGCCCTGGCCCAAGCCACCGGCGGCGTTAAGTTGGTGACCGGTGCCGCGAAGGAAATGGCCGGCAATATGGTCGGTCGAGTAAAGGTGAGAGACTTATCGCCCAGCTTGTACAACCGCGCGGAAGCACGGGCCAGCAAGGCAGCATTGCAAGCCGAGAAAAAGGGCGATATCGAAACCGCAGCGGCGGAAAAGCGCAACCAAGTGTTAAACGCCCAGGCAGCCAAGGCGGCCTACGATGCCCGCGACGATATCGAAAGCGGCTTGAAGTATTTGAAGAAGTTTGACGGCGGCGGCTTGCCGACGATTGCGGCCGATTACAATGATCAGATATTGGCGATTCTGGACCGGTACGATTTTAGAAAGCTGAGCGATGCCGAGCGCAACCGCCGCGAGTTGTCCTTGTCTGAATGGTTGGCCGAGCAGGAAAACCAGGGCTTAACGCCCAATGTGCCGCCGGAGTTATTGCGAGAGCATCAGCGCATACCCTACAAAGATTTGACCGTGGAAGAACTGCGCGGGTTGATCGATACGGTTAAGCAGATTGCGCACATGGGCCGGGAGCAGAAAAAGCTGTTGGTGTTAAGCCAGAAGCGCAATTTCATGGAAATGGAAACAGAGGTGATGGACAGCATTATGCTAAATGCGGGTGACCGGGTGGCAAGTGATCGATCCGCACAAGATGCGTTTGGAAAGTTTAAAGAAGGCTTGGGCGGGTTTTTCTTTAGCCACATTCGGGCCGGGGCGATTGCCAGGGTGTTGGATGGCGGAAAAGATGGCGGGCCGATGTGGGATTACTTTGTGCGGCCGGCCAACGTGCGCGGCGAATGGGAAACCAGCAAGCGCGCCGAGTACACGCAAAAGCTGAGCAACATTATGGAGCCGGTGTTTAAAGGCGGCAAGTTAGGGGGCAAAGGTAAGTATTTCCCCACTATCCATCGCAGCTTAAACAAAACCCAAGTGCTGGCCATAGCGTTAAACATGGGCAACGATAGCAATATGCAGCGGTTGCTGGGCGGCGAGGGTTGGACGGAAAGCCAGATAAGGCCGGTAGTGGCGACCTTGACCGCCGACGATTGGCGCACCGTGCAAAAGGTGTGGGAACTGTTTGAAGAGTTTAGGACATTGATTGCCGACAAAGAGCGGCGATTGTATGGCAAAGAGCCCAACTGGATACCGCCAAAGCCTTTTGTGGCCATGTCCGTGGATGGGCCGATAGAGATGGCCGGCGGTTATTACCCGGTTAAGTACGATCCAAGGGCCAGCATTGGCGCCGAACAACATGCCGACGCTGAAGAAGCACGTGCGCAACTTAAGGCGGCCTATTCTGCTGCTACCACACGTCGCAGCTTTACCAAAAATCGGGTGGATGCGGTATTGGGCCGGCCTTTGCTTTTGTCGCTAGATGGGGTGTTTAACGGCTTAAATGAAGTGATCCATGATTTGGCCTGGCATGAATGGCTGATCGATATGAATAAGGTGCTTGGTTCCCGGCGTATCGATGGCGCGATTCGGCACCATTACGGGCCTGATTACGTGCGGGTGTTGAAGCAATGGGAAAAAGATATTGCCGGCGGCGACACTGCCACCATGCGCGGTTGGGAAAAGGCCGGGGCTTGGATGCGGCAGAATGTCAGTGCGGCGGGCCTGTCGTTTAACTTGATGTCGGCGGCCATGCAGTTTACCGGCGTGACGCAATCATTTGTGCGGGTGGGTGCGCCGTGGGTATCGCGCGGCATGTTGCAAATGATGGGGCAGCCTAAAGAAACCATGGCGTTCGTGAACGAACGTTCTGTGTTTATGAGCAACCGCAGCCGTACCAGGTTCCGCGAGTTGTCCGAGTTGCGCAACCGGATACAGTATCAAAGCGAAGCCAAGGCCGGGTTTGATTCGGCTAAGTTCTGGTTGATTATGCGGGCCCAAGGCTTGGTGGATTATCCGACTTGGTTAGGTGGATTTTATAAAGCCCTGGCCGAAAACCACGGTGAAGATAAAGCCGCCGCGTTAGCGGACCAGGCGGTAATCGATGCCCAAGGCGGCGGTGAAACCAAAGACTTATCTGCCATCGAAAACGACAAAAACCCGCTGAGCCGGTTGTTTACCCTGTATTACAACTTTATGGGCACCTTGCTGAATTTAGGCTTTGTCGAAACCCAAACCGAAAAAGACAAAGGCAAGCTGGCCGCCAAAATGCTGCTGTTGTTTACCGTGCCGGTGGTGCTGGAACATGCCTTGCGCGCGGCGTTAACGCCAGACGGCGACGACTGGGACGAAGTGGATTATGAAAAACATCTGAGGGAAATGCTGGGCGAGCTGGCCGATAAGGTGATTGGCTTGCTGGTGTTGGTGCGGGAATTTAAAGAGCCTATCAAATATGCAATCGGCCTGAGTGACCAAGTACGCAATTACGAAGGCCCGACTGGTTTGCGCCTGGTGGGTGATTCCGGCGACTTGGCCGTACAAGCCCAGCAAGGCGACTTTGACGCCGCTTTCCGCAAGGCCTTTATCAACGTAATGGGCGACGTGACCGGCCTACCCTCTGCACAAATCAACAAAACCTGGACCGGCGCCGAAGCGCTGGCCGATGACAACACCGATAACACCGCGGCCTTGCTGCTGGGCTTTAAAAAATAAGGGGACTTTATGACCGTAGCCGATGAACCGCGCAAAGCGGGGCCGTATAACTGTGATGGAGTGGTAACCGTCTTTCCGTTTAGTTTTAAAGTGTTTGCGGCTGCGGATTTGTTGGTTGTACACACTGATGCCAATGATGTCGAAACCGATTTGGCCTTAGCTGCCAACTACACAGTCAGTTTGAATAGTGATCAGGACAATAACCCGGGCGGGACGATTACGACGATTGGTGCGTATCCGCTCGGTGATCGCATTACGATGACGTCCGATATCGCCTATAGCCAAAATTTGCAACTGACCGGCGCCGGCGGTTTTTATCCGACGTCGATTAGTGATGCGCTGGACAGGGTAGTGATGCAGGTTCAACAAATCGTTGAACTGTTGAGTCGCACGGCACGCGCGCCATTGTCCGGCATTGGCTCATTGACGCCTTCGGAATGGGTGTTTGGTATAAATGCCTCCGGCGTAGCTACTTTGGTTAAGCTGGCAGATATTACACAGTCGGCTATTTCGGCGTTTATGTCGAATATTTTAGTATCCAGCGACAAACATCAAGCCCGAGCGTTACTGGGGGTAAAGACTAAAAACCACTTAGTAAATGGTTCGATGGCAATCGACACCATTTATGCAGGCGACACATATCCTGATGTTAGCGGCTATACATTAGATCAATGGTTTAGCACTAGGGTAGGCGCGGTGGCAGGGTGCAATATTGCTAGGGTTAGTTACTCTTTGGGTATTGATAACTATGCAATGAAAATTAGCAGGACGGCTGGAAATAATAGCAATGCCATGCTTATGAACTATCAGCCTTTAGAGTTGGTTAATTGCGCCATATTTCAAGGAGAAACGGTAACGTTTTCATTTTTGGCCGGTACTGGCGCAGACACCAGTGCATTAACTGGTAATGTTGCCCAGATTTATTATCAAACAACAGCTACAGAAAAAAGCCCTACAGATACATGGACTTTATTAGATTCACAAAACTTTTCTGTTACAAATAATAACCCGGGTAATTATTACGATTTCCAATTTTCCATCCCAGCAAATTCTACGCAGTTAATGGTAGCCGTTGGATTTGTTGTTAGCGGCATTGCTGGAGCCGATGATTCAAGATATTTAACTAATGCACAATTAGAAATTGGTACAAATAGAAGCGATTTTGAATGGATTCCGTATGACGAAAAATTAAAGCAGTGTCGAAGATACCTGCAAAAATCGTATTTTCAAGATATAAAAGTCGGTCAGTCTACGCCTATTTACTCAGGGCAATTAACGCAAATCGCGCTTAATACCAATTCATTTTATACCAGTTTCCCAGGCTTTAAGTTATCCGAAGAAATGCGCGCCGTTCCTAGTTTTGGTTTTTATAACGCCGATGGTGTCAACCATGGTTCTTATTATAATTATTCAATCAACGCCGTCGATAATGGTGTAGCTTTAAGTTTTGCGTCAACCAAGGAATTTGGCATTGGCAGTTCTTCAAACACCATGACAGTCGATCAACTTTACGCTACTCATTGGGTAGCCAGCGCGAGAATATAAGTATGTTTAGTATTATGCCGAATGGCTTTATTGTTCGCTTATCTGATGGCGTTATTATTCCAAACGACATCTCCAACAACGACTATAAAAAGTATCTTGATTGGAAATCGTTAGGAAACGAGCCATCAATACATGTGCCAACCCAATTAAGTGGGGCAACAAAAATCACCCGTTTAAAAGCGCGTTTAGCAATGGCTGATAAAGGTGTTTTAGATCAGCTGGAAAGCTGGATTGCTACACAACCGCAACAGGTTAAAGTGCTGTATGAAGATAGCGATTGGATTTTTAAGGATAACAGCATAGTAAAACAAGCCGCTTTGGCCTTGAATTGGAGCGATGCATTTTTAACGGAGTTATTTACATTGGCGGCGTCTTTATAGGGGGAATATATGAAATTATTTGGCTTTCCAATTGAAATTGACTGGCGACAAAAGGCCACTATTCGCGGGGCGATTATGTCGCTTTTTGCGGCCGTGGCTTTGATCAGTTATTTGGTGACATTAAATGCCGCGGTTCCAGGCGTGGTTATGTCAATCGGTTCCGGCTTGTCTGGGGCGCTTGGGCTACTGGTAAAAGACTGATGCTGGTCGAGCGCATTACAAACTCCACCATCTTAGGTTTTGATGGCGACAAAAGTCCGGACAACATGGACGCTTATCAGCTGGTCGGGCAGATAAAGTACACGGATGACGTGGCAATTGTTGAAGCCGTGCTGGGCAATCTGCCGATTGAGCACATGCGTGAATTAGTGGCCATTTGCTTACGGCGGAAATGTCGGTTTATCGTGTCCAAACGTAGTGAGCACAGTTGCTTGCCCGTGGGTCACGTTGTTGAAAGTGGGCCATTTGCCGGCTGGTGGTACATCGTGCTGGATGAATTGATCGGCACGCGCTTTAGATCTGTACATCACCCGGTTCCAGGTTAACGTACCGTTGCAAGGTTGACCATTGGCTATGCAGGGTGACTTGCTGCATGTCGACAATCGACAAACCTTGTTCTGACAAGCGGCTGGCTGCTTCGTGGCGTAAATCGTGGAAGTGCAAGCCTTGTATATCCAGCAAATGGCAGGCACGGGTAAAGTAGCCGCCGATGGTTTTGCTGTTGTAGGGGAAAATACGTCCTTTGCGCTGGCCGTGCTTCATAATGATCTTGTACGCGCTGCGCGGCAGTTTGGCCCATTTTGATAGATCTTTTTTGCGGGGATCTTTAAGGCCGCGAACTAGAATCGTGCGCTTGTCGTGGTTGATGTCTTCCCAACGTAATTGGGTTATTTCATTTTGCCGGCGGGCGCTGTAGATAGCAAACCACATAATATGCAGCATCCACGATCCGGCAAAGTGCCGAGATAGCGCATACAATTCCTGCTTGGTTGGTCGTCTTTCCCGACGGGTCGATTTAGCAATCAATCCTTCCTTTCGTAACACTTCCCGCGCGGCGTCGAATATCGATAGATCCAGGCCCAGTTCATGGGCGCCGCTCATGGTCTTTAGTACCGTTCCTATCCATACCAAATCATTACCGGCAGTTTGCGGCAAGCATTCCGTGTTGCGCTGCTTGACATGCTTTATCAAATCGCCGGCTTTTAAGTCGTGCACATCCAGCTTAGCAATGTCGTGCTTGATCAGTTTGGTTAAGTCCGCTAACTTGCTGCGGCCAGTGGGCCGAAACTCTTCAATATACTGCTCAATCACCTGCCCTAGCGGCAGCCGGTCTTTGCGGCCGTAAACATCATTTTCCTGCAATTCGACTTCGCGCTGTTTGGCCCAGTCGGCAGCCAGTTTTTTTTTCAAAAACGATTTGCTTTCTCGATGCACAATAGTGCCGCGTTTTTTGATAACGATCTCCGCCCGGTAAACCGGCGTGCCGTCTTTCTTGAGTCGCTTGGTTATCGTCGCCATGTGGTACGCCTAAAAGTTAAGGCGTACTATAGTCGTACCAATTTATAAAATTAGCAACAATTCAAACGTATTTGAAGCAAATAAAATGCAATTAAAACAACATGAACAGTTTAACTTGTTTTCTGTGGCGCCTATGCTGGATTGGACTGACCGACATTGTCGGTATTTCCATCGAACCTTATCCCGACATGCCTTGCTGTACAGCGAAATGGTCACCACCGGCGCCATATTATTTGGCAACCGCGATCGGCATTTACAGTTCAGCTCAGCAGAACACCCGCTGGCTTTACAACTAGGCGGCAGCAATCCAGCGGATTTAGCAGAGTGCGCAAAAATTGCCGCCGACTATGGCTACGACGAGATCAATTTAAATGTCGGCTGCCCTAGCGACCGGGTGCAAAATGGCCGCTTCGGCGCCTGTTTGATGGCCGAACCCGATTTGGTGGCCCAATGCGTGGCAGCGATGCGGCAAGCCGTGTCTATACCGGTAACGGTGAAATCGCGCATCGGTATCGATGATCGCGATTCTTACGCAGAACTAACACACTTTATAAATACTGTAGCGGCGGCGGGTTGCCAGACGTTTATCGTGCATGCCCGCAAAGCCTGGCTATCCGGCCTGTCACCCAAGCAAAATCGTGACGTACCGCCACTGCGTTATGACGTGGTGTTGCAATTGAAGCAAGATTTTCCGGCGCTTAATATAGTTATCAACGGCGGCATCGAATCCTTGGATAGCTCGCTGGAACTATTGACGCAAGTTGACGGGGTAATGCTGGGCCGGGAGGTTTATCACAATCCGTATTTACTAGCGGAAGTAGACCAACGCTTGTTTAACGACGAGCATCCAATCCCATCGCGGCAAGAAACGGTATTAGCCCTGCTACCTTATATAGAGCAGCAATTACAACAAGGCGTGAGAGTGCATTGCATTAGCCGGCATATGCTAGGACTATTTCATGGTGTCGATGGCGCGCGGGCCTGGCGCCGCCATCTCAGCGAAAACGCTACTCGTTTTGGAGCCGGCAGTCAGGTGATTTTGGACGCCTTAGAATTTACAGTTTGATGCTGTATACTCACGACATTTTTTTACTCGGGGGCGGCAATGGAAGAATATTTCTCCAAAATCATTCAGGCAATAGGCGAAGACGTGAATCGGGAAGGTTTGCGGGACACGCCGAAACGGGCCGCGAAAGCCTTTAAATTTCTGAATAACGGTTACGATAAAACCCTGGAAGAGGTACTGAACGGCGCGATATTTCAAGCGGACACCGAGGATATGGTGATCGTAAAAGACATCGAGCTTTACTCGCTATGCGAGCATCATCTATTGCCTTTCATCGGCAAATGCCACATCGGATACCTACCAAAAGGCAAAGTCTTAGGCCTGTCCAAACTGGCACGGATCGTTGATATGTACGGTCGCCGCCTGCAAATCCAGGAACAATTGACTCGGCAAATCGCCAAGGCGGTAGAAACAGCCATCGACGCCCGCGGCGTAGCGGTGGTCATCGAAGCGAAGCATTTGTGCATGATGATGCGCGGCGTGGAAAAACAAAACTCGGTGATGACTACCTCGGTGATGCTGGGTATTTTTCGAGAAGAAATCAGTACCCGTTCCGAATTCCTCAACCTCATTAACCGCTGAAAAACATGACCGACACAAGCGCGAAAAAAGTTGGGGTCTTACTGGTCAATCTAGGATCGCCCGCCTCCCCTAAAACCGGCGATGTGCGCCGCTTCCTGCGCGAATTTCTCGGCGACCCACGCGTGGTCAATCTGCCCAGACCCTTATGGTGGCTGATTTTGAATCTGTTCGTGCTGCCATTTCGCCCCAAAAAATCGGCGCATGCCTATCAATCAATCTGGACCGAACAAGGCTCGCCGTTGATCGTATTCACCGAAAAGCTGACCGCCAAGTTGCAAGGTTTTGCGGGCGTAGACGGCTCCAATCTAGTCATCGATTGCGCGATGCGCTACGGCAAACCAGCCTTGCGGGAAAAGCTGCAAAACTTTCAGAAACAAGGTGTCCACGAGATCGTCATTCTGCCCTTGTATCCGCAGTATTCCTCCACCACCACCGCCTCGATTTTCGACGTGGTGGCCGAGGAATTTGTCAGTTGGCGGCACATGCCTGGCCTGCATTTCATCAGCGATTTTCATGAACACCCCAGTTACATCGAAGCCTTGGCGCAATCGGTGCGCCAGCATTGGCAAGCCAATGGCCAAGCTGAATTGCTGTTGCTGTCATTTCACGGCTTGCCGGCTAAGCTGACCGAATGGGGCGACCCCTATTTCTATCAATGCCAAACCACCGGTCGCCTGCTCGCCGAGCAATTGGGACTGAATGACCAACAATGGAAATTGGTATTTCAATCGCGTTTCGGCAAAGCGGAATGGCTGAAACCTTATTGCGTGGAAGTGTTGCAGGAATTGCCGCAACTAGGCATCAAAAACGTGGACGTGATTTGTCCGGGATTCTCGGTAGACTGTCTGGAAACACTGGAAGAAATAGCCATCGCCAACCAGGAGATTTTTCTGGAAGCCGGCGGCGAGACATATCGTTATATTCCGTGTTTAAACGACAGCGATGCACATGTCGAGGTGATGCTTGATTTAATCAAAACCGTGCACTAAATAAAGCGCGGCACATAAAAACCGGGGGTAATATGCAACAAAACATCTTACAAAGCTGGAACGACGAATGGCCGGCAGTGCGGTCGAGCCAACCCTTGCCCACCGGTGAAGGCGTCATTGATCAAGGCGCGTTTAACACCATTGAAGTGGACGAACTGTTCGATTACGTCAACTACGCCAGCACTACAGCCGGTAAAACCGTGCTGTATCGCTCGCTAAGCCAACCCTTGAACGATCTGGATGCGATAGCCGCCAAACAAGCAGCGGTGCGGGAAATTCAAGACAATCCGGATGTGCGCGCCAACGTCGAAAATATTATCGCCAACGCTGCCTCAGCGGAAAACCGGCTTTATTTATTGTTATTCGGCGAATTTCTCGGTGGTTTCGGCACGGCGCGCGAAGACCATCAAATCGAAGGTTACGGCTACAAACAATATGTGCGCGGCGTGCGCGTGGTCTTGAGTCTGGTCGGTGCTATCTACAACTCCGGCAAGCCGCAAAGTCCTTATCTGCAAAGCGTCTTCGAGAAGATCGGCAATTTTTCGCACAGCAACGAATACTCGCTGATGGTCGGCCCGGTCTACAACAGTGAGAAAGGCCTGCAAAGCAAGGAGGAACGCAAAAACTCGTTCTCGCCGGCGACTATCTTCCGGCCCACCTTGTTCAAACCGATGTTGATCGGCTTGCTGATCGCCGCGATCTGGGGCTTGATGCAAATTTTCCCGACCGATATGTTTCAGGTCACCCGTGACGGCTTGTCGGTCGCTTCGGTGTTTTTTCTGCCCTTGGCCTTGGCTTATATTCCGGTAATCGGCGGTTATGATCGAGACAACTGCATCATTCCGTTACGCAACATCTATCGTAATTCACAGGCGCTCGGCGATATGCTGGATGGCCTGGGCCAACTCGACGAATTGCTAGCCTTTATTAAGTATGCCGAAGATTACGGTAGCGAGATGGTGCTGCCGGAACTGAACGCCAACGAACATCACAATATCAAATTAGTCGCGGCGAAAAACCCGGTACTGGGCCAAAAAAACCCAGATTATGTCGGCAACGATTTCAGCATGGACGACGAGCGCCTGGTTTGCGTGACGGGTCCCAATAGCGGCGGTAAAACCGCATTTTGCAAAACCGTCACCCAAATTCAATTGCTGACGCAAATCGGCTGTTTCGTGCCGGCCCAAGCTGCCAGCTTGAGCGTCGCCGACCGGATTTTCTATCAATGCCCAGAGATTAGTCACCTCGACGACGGCGAAGGCCGTTTCGGCACAGAATTGAAACGCACTCGCGATATTTTCCTGGCCAGCACCGCAAAAAGCTTGGTGGTGCTTGACGAAATGGCGGAAGGCACTACCTTTGAAGAGAAGATGCAGTCGTCTATCGACGTGCTGGACGGTTTTTACCGCAAAGGCAACAGCACCATTTTAATTACCCATAACCATCAACTGGTGGACGAGTTTGTGAAAAGAAAAATCGCAGTCCCCAAACAAGTGGAATTTGCCGACGACTTGCCGACTTTTAAATTGATCGCCGGCATTTCCCGGGTCAGTCACGCCGACCGTGTGGCGAAAAAAATTGGTTTTTCCAAGCAAGACATCGATAACTATTTAGCGAAATCATGAAAATAGGCACCCCTGACAGCGTCAGCGCCACCAAAGCTTTATTACTGGGCAGCGGCGAATTGGGCAAAGAAATCGCCATCTCGCTGCAACGCTACGGCGTGGAAGTGATTGCAGTTGATCGCTATGCCGGTGCGCCGGCCATGCAAGTCGCGCATCGCAGCCATGTGATAGACATGACCGATGCAAATGCAGTGAAAACGCTGATTGCCAGCGAACAGCCGCATTACATCATCCCCGAAATCGAAGCAATTGCCACCGATGCACTGGCGGAAATTGAAGTCCAAGGCCAAACTACCGTCGTACCCAACGCCAGAGCGATTCAATTGACGATGAATCGCGAGGGCATACGCGAGCTAGCTGCGGCTGAACTCGGACTACCCACCTCGAAATACGCGTTTGCCGAAACCTTTGAACAACTGAAATCCGCAGTCGATAGTGGCATTGGCTACCCCTGCTTTATCAAACCCACCATGTCGTCGTCCGGTAAGGGTCAGTCCATGGTGAAAAGCGCCGATCAATTGCAAGCCGCCTGGGATTACGCCAAGGCTGGCGGTCGCGCCGACACCGGTAAAGTGATCGTCGAAGCCAAGATCGATTTTGATTTTGAAATTACTTTGCTCACGGTGCGCGCGCTGGACGGAGACGGCCAGGTACATACCTATTTCTGCGAACCGATAGGCCACCGCCAAGAAAACGGCGATTATCGGGAAAGCTGGCAACCGCAGGCGATGAGCGCAAAGGCTATTACCTTATCCCAGCAAATCGCCGACAAAGTGACTACTGCCTTGGGCGGCTTGGGTTTATTCGGCGTGGAATTGTTCATCGACGGCGATCAAGTCTGGTTTAGCGAAGTCAGTCCCCGACCGCACGACACCGGCATGGTGACGATGGCCAGCCAACGGCAAAGTGAATTTGATTTACATGCCCGCGCCATTCTTGGCTTGCCGGTCAGCACCACTTTGGATAAAACCGCCGCCAGCGCGGTGATTCTGGGCGGCATAGACGCCAAAGCCGTGACCTATCAGGGCTTGGAAAAAGCATTGGCTATAGCCGATACCGACATTCGCCTGTTCGGCAAACCGGAAGCTTTCGTGTCAAGGCGCATGGGCGTAGCACTCGCCACGGCCGACAACGTCAGCGAGGCTCGAGCCAAAGCAGTCCGGGCGGCCAGCCTGATTAGCGTGACTGAATGAGTTCAATCGGTAAAAGGTGACGCGATGAGACCCCTGCTGATTGTCACACTATCGATAACGCTAATCACCGATGCGGGGGCGGACATTTTCAAATACACCGATCCTAGCGGTCGAGTGTATTACACCGATGAGCCGAAAAAAGGCTTCGATTACCGCTTGATCATCCGCACCCGGCCGCGCACATACAGCCGCGACCTAAAGTTCATGTCGGGTAATAAACTCAAATTTAACGATTTGGTTGCCAAGGCTGCGGCCAAACATCAAATGGACCCCAAACTGCTGCACGCGGTGATCCAAGCCGAATCGGCTTATAACCCCAATGCCGTATCGTCGGCCGGCGCGGTGGGTTTGATGCAGTTAATGCCGGATACCGCGCGCCGCTACGGTGTCACCGACCGGCGCGATGCCGAGCAAAATGTCGACGGTGGTACCCGTTACTTGAAAGATTTACTGGCGATGTTCAACTCCAATCTGACCTTGGCGGTAGCCGGTTATAATGCCGGCGAAGGCGCGGTGATGAAATACAATAATAGCGTACCGCCCTATCCCGAAACCCGCAATTACGTGCAGCACGTCATGGCGCTGTATCGGAAGAGTTAATTGAAAGCTGCTGCCATCAAGCAATTGATTGCCGGCTCGACCGAGCTATTTTCCCTACCCGACATTTATTTCCAACTTAGCGAGATGATCCGCGATTCGCGTTATTCACTGGCTGACATCGGCAAGGTTATCGCCAAGGATCCGGCTCTGAGCGCACGGTTGTTGCGGGTAGTGAATAGTCCTTTCTACGGTTTTCAAGCCAAAATCGACACCATTTCCCGCGCCGTTACCGTAATAGGCATCGACGACCTGAGTAATCTGGTATTGGCTACCACGGTTGTTGATCGCTTCGGAAAAATTCCCGACGAACTGATCGACATGACCTCGTTCTGGATGCGCAGCATACATTGCGCGGTCATTGCCCGTCTGCTGGCAAAAGCCAGCGCCGTGCTGCATACCGAAAGACTGTTCCTGGCCGGTCTACTGCATGACATTGGCTCACTGCTACTCAGTCAAAAAATGCCCGAGCAATATCTTAGAGCATTACTTGCCGCCAACCATAACCGCGCCTTGTTGGCCGGCTTCGAACAAGAACTGATCGGCTTTACTCATGCAGAGGTCGGCGGGGAATTGCTGAAAACCTGGGGCTTACCGGAATCCCTGTACGAAACCACAAGCTGCTATCTGGAACCCGCCGATGCCCAAGTGCACAAATTGGACGCTCATTTGCTGCATATGGCGGCGCGCTTGGTCGATAGCGGCCAACAAGCCGATGGCCTGGAATTAGCCGTTGCGGAATTCTCCAATCAATCGTTAACGCTGGTGCGTTTAACCCGAGAGCAAATCATCTCGATGATGGAACAAGTCGAGGAGGAATTTTTGCAGATGTTTGAATTACTTGGCCCGACTAAGAAGTTTCATTAGCGGTATTGGCTATAAATCTTTAAACAAAGGCATAAGCAAGCCCGGCGTGTCGCCGCCCACTAAAGAACAGAGACATCAAATTCTTCCAATAACACCACCAGTTTTATCAACGGCAAACCGACCAGCGCATTGGGGTCCTCGCCGACAATTTTACTGAATAGCGCGATACCCAAGCCCTCGGATTTGAAGCTGCCGGCACAATCGAAGGGCCGATCCATATCGATGTACTTTTCAATCTGCGGCGATGTCAGCGTTTTGAAATGCACGCTACAAACATCCATATCGCTTAAGCTTCGGCCCGTTGCGCTATTCAAAACACAGACACCAGTATAAAATTGCACCGTCCGGCCGGATTGCTTGGCAAGTTGTTGAATTGCCGCGTCGCGCCCGCCGGGTTTTCCCAATATCTCTTGGCCTAGCACGGCAACCTGATCGGAACCGATGATTAAATGATTAGGGTATGTTTTGCCGACTTCTTCAGCCTTAGCCTGCGATAATCTGTGTACCAAAGCGTCCGGCGATTCGCCCGATTGCGGGCTCTCGTCAATGTCGCTGCTGCAACTAAGGAAATCCAGACCCAGTTTTTCCAACAATTGGCGGCGGTATTTCGAACTCGAGGCAAGGACTATGGCGGTCATCGGTAGTTAGTGGTTTGAGTAGGTGTGCGTTTGACGCAACAGTTAGTTATCTGTATGATTGTACAGTTATGTCAGACAAGTTTCCCGACCATATCGATCCCTTATTGTTCGCCGAAAGACGAGGCGCGCTATCCGGGGATATAAAAATCGCTGCGCTCGAGCGCTTGTCTGATAGCGTGATCGATCATGGCGGCAGCGTTAGCGCCAAGATCGAATTTGGTAAGGAAGGCAAACGCATCGTGGTTGCCGGCCATATCGAGGGTGTTGTGGAATTGGCGTGTCAGTCTTGTTTGCAAGCACTGACTTGGCCGCTGGATATCGATTTTAAATTGGCTGTTGTCTCTTCGCTACAGGAAGCAAAGCAACTGGACGATTGCGAACCGCTATTACTGGACGGCGACACTCTATCGTTAAACGCCGTGATCGAAGACGAAATCCTGCTGGCATTGCCCGACTACCCTCGGCATGAACACGATTGTCTCGCGCACAACCGTTCGGAAGATGCCGATTACAGCGCAATAGATAGTCAGACTAAGGCTAACAACCCTTTTTCTGTTTTAGCAAAACTTAAAAAAA
>Ga0123388_1016705_pt1 | contig 57202 bp, 55 predicted proteins | sample T0HHNO3metaT_FD_89916 | JGI IMG/M metagenome (GOLD analysis project Ga0123388, IMG submission 89916) | Methane-oxidizing artificial microbial communities from Washington, USA to study methane cycling - T0-HHNO3 metaT (Metagenome... | ecosystem: Engineered > Modeled > Simulated communities...
GTGATTAAGATAACGGATGGTGAAAATTTCAAATTGAAACGCATCATAAAAAGATTCCAAAGGTGCTGAGTCGTAAATAATAACCGCTTTTAATTAATTAATCAATCATGACTGATTAATTAATTGGGTATATAATATTTACTTTGTTGCTATTAGGAAATTATTTTGGCTCGCAAAACAAAAGAAGACTCTCAGTTAACACGAGATTTAATATTAGACGCCGCAGAACACGTCATTGTTGAAAAAGGCATGAGCCATACAACAATAGCTAATATTGCAGAAGCATGCGATTTGTCCAGAGGCGCAGTTTACGGGCATTATAAAAGCAAGGTTGATTTGGCTATTGCTATGGTTAACCGCGCTATGGAAAGTACTACCTTAACTCAAAAAGAGCACGGCGAATCTGCATTAACTTATCTTAAAAGATACTGCCTGAATGAGCTCCATTGCTATGCGGATCCTAGTTCCTTGCAGCGTGTCTATCTCATTTTGTATGTACGAGCCGATGACACGCCCGAGCTAATCAAGATTAGGCAAACGTTAGAAAAAAGCAGAGCAGAGTTGATAGAAGGATGTATAAGAGATGCTATTATTAATGGTGAGTTTGATCAGAATATTGATATCACGTTGACTACGCTTTATATACTGTCTCTTATTGACGGAATTTTCTCAGTCATTTTTTGGACACAGGCATATGATGGGAATAAATGGGAGGTTGCAGAAAATCTTTGTTCGCTGGGATTTGACGGTTTAATATCTATTTTTTCTGCTAATAATTCAACGACCCCTTTAAACATTAGTTAAAATTTCCAGATGTCAGCTTTGGGCCGAAGTTTGCCACTGAGTAATCAGTTACAACTAGTGGTTGAGGTGTAATACTCGGAAAAAGTAGCGTTTCCATAACAAATATTTTAGTTCTGGTTAATTTTTACGGATTCTTTTGTCAGAAAGTCTGTTCAACTCAGACTGAAGAATTCTTGTTTTTTCGATTTCTTCATCCAAAGCAGTTTTCAATTCTATACAGGTGTAACTTAATAACTTCACATGTGATTTCAATTTTTTATTTTCCAGCTTTAATGAATCTAAATTCGATTGGCTGGAAAAGGCTCTAGGCTTGCTACGAACAGTTTTGAAAGATTTTATATTTTTTATGAGATGAGGATAGGTTGTATATAGATTAGCTCTACTTACCTCCGCATATGTGCATATTCTTGATACGGAAATCGGAATATTTTCGCGCAAAAAGTAATCGATTGTTGATCTAATTCTAATCTCAATTTCAGAGGCGATAGCATCATTCATGATTTATTGGAGAAATCTGGAGTTAACTTCTGAAGGACATTTATGCTTTTATCCAATCTGGATTTGACTATTGTGATGGTTTGTATCGGCAAATCTTGCTGTTTGAGAAACTCTTCATCTCGAATAACTCTATCTTCCCACCACTTTTTATGTTTTTGTGTCACTGCAAAATTATTGCAATTCACACACGTGTTTGGTTCTCTGAAAATAGGATTGGGTGCTGTATCAGTCCCTTTGCAAGCTGACTGATCTTTGGAGTAGACACAATATCCCCAATCACAAGGAGCTAGAATTACCCCTTCTTTGATCATCATTTTCACAATCGAATTGAGAACCGATCTTCCTCTATATTTAGTATTAGCTTTTTCTCGTATTTTTGTAAGTTTTTCTCCAGCTTTTCCTCCAAGCGTTTCGCAACTCAATAAATCATTTAAGCCAGCTTCAAGATCTTTCTGAGACTCCTCATCAATCAAGTTATGTAACTCAAAGTCAGTCCCCACATAGAACTTATCCAAAATGGCTATATATAAATGGCCATAATGTTGAGCTAACGCTTCTAGTCCTCGTTTGTCTCTTAATACGACAAATTTTGCGAAAGTCTTTCTTGCTTGATGTGGATGTAATCTTGTGTGGCCAATTACTGTTGAGGGTATTCTAAAGTTTGAATTGGAAAACAATCTCATTAAATCACCGATATCTGAGGACCAGTATTTTTTTACTTGAATATAAGGATATGGCAGAGTCGCAAATGTGCATGGGAACTCAAATAGATGTGGGTATTTATTATCAGGAATTAAGGCAGAATGTAGTCTTTCAAGAAAATTTACCGCACTAACAACTGGGAGGGGAATAACCCATTCTCTTGCAAGCCCATTTTTCTTTGCTCCTATTCCTTGTATATACCAATACTTCTGTCCATCTACATGAGTCCGTTCTATGCAGCATCCCATTTTAAAAGATAATAGTTCACTAACTCTGACCCCTGTAAAGAACAAAATTATTACTATCGCTGCACCAACAGAAAGTTTTATGGATTGCCGTAAGACATCTTTCGGAGTTTCATCATCAAGCGACAGGATCTGTTGTAATTGTTTGAATTCAGAATGGCTATAAAAAATTATTTCTAATGCTTTATTGCATTTCTTATACATCTCATCTTTGGTTAAGCCTACTAAGTTGCCACGATTAGCATTATTCAACGCAATGATATTAAGAGTATCTTCAGCATCGTTTTCTATCCACTGCATCGCATCTTTTACTAAAGGAAGGGTGACCTCAATTGGTACTGAGTTCCATATTCTAAGATTAGATCCCTTCTTTAGAATCCTAAAAAATGTTTCAATCTTTGATGGATCTACCTGCAATGGTGAAGGGTATTGAAAACGGAATTCCCAAAGCTTTTCAAATAAAGTTATGTGCTTACGGATTGATTTTTTAGACAGCTTATTTTGATTTTCTTTGACTCTTTCTAAAAGATAATCACAAAGATTCTTTTCAGAAAGATCTTTAAAGCGATAAATGTTGTGACTGATCATCCATCGAATCAAAAGTCTCAAATGATTAGCCCAGCCATTCAACGTACCCGGATTTTGCTCATCAGGGTAAGTGTTAACAAAGAATACATACAAAAACTTCTTTGCACTTTTTCTAAGTTCATATTTCTCATATTTACTATTAATTCGGTCAAAGTGAAACTTCCCCCAATCAAGCTTGTTCTTACGCTCATATAATGGATGATTCCCTAAGTACCAAATATTTTTCGTAATTAGCATGACTTATTCCAGATATGGAACCACCAATTTAGAAATAGCTTCCTTGGCTTTAGCTAAGACCGAGGGATGTACTTTAGGAAGGATTATTTCTTCTAAAGCCTTTTCTGTTGATTCATAGATTACTTTATATCTCTCAATCCATCCGCTTTCTAAAGCGCGTTTTCTTGTGAGTTTAAGTTGTTCTAAACTTGTAAGTAACCTCGTTATGATTTTGTAGTTATCTAGAGGGATAATTGATCCTGGGCATGTCGCACACCCAGTAAAATTTATACAGAGAGTTTCGGTGGAACTACCTGGTGCGATTCCAGCAAAGGGATTTTTACATTGAAAACCAAAGAGAGTATCAGCCGGTTTTAAATCTAATCTCTCAATTTCCTTAATTGTCGTAAAAGCTTGATGTTGGATTGCTTGATGAAAATTTCTTTGTGCGTCAGCAATTAACTTATCCTTAACTTCTTTTGAGGCTTCCTCATTGAGGTATTTAGCCGTCGTTGCAGATGATTGATGATTCAATCGGTCTCTCGCAGCAATTATGCTTTGAGCCGCGCTCTGATGAAGTTCTGCACCAGCACGCCTTAAATCTTTGAAAACAAAATTTGGTAATTGATGTTTATCAATAAACTTTTTTAATTCTAGGTGCAATTGCTGCCAACTTGTTACCGCAATGAATCCGCGTTTATAAGCTAGAAATACATACTTTTTATTGGCTTCAGTTGTATGTTTTCGTAAAGGCTCAGTTAATTGTTGAAGTTGCTTTATTAAATTTGGCGCACTTCTCACCCTTTTAATATTGAAATCAGCTTTTTGTTCGCGTCCAGATCTTTCTTTACTCCAAACTATCCTTTTTCTTTCATCAATTAATGGATGGTCCTTAACGCAATCCAATGTAAGTATTCGCATAGACATTGGATTACCACTACATTGACATAAAATAGCTAGATAAAAAGGAAATATATCTTCACTGTCTGGGTATAAAAGTTTTGATAGATATTTCAATCCTCCTTCTGAAACTGCTTGGACCTTAAGTTTATTGGGCATCTCTCTTAATTTAGGGAATAAACTTGAAGTGGATTGCCGAAGATTATTTAAAACAAAAGCAAGTCTATTATCTTCAGGTTTATCATCGCTGTTGAAAATTAAATTTCTATACTTTTGAATCCTATTAAAAGTTTCGTCGATGTCTAGATAAGCTGCAGATAATATTTTTTTAATGTCATATTCATTTAAGGCAGATTTATGAACTGGTTGCTTTTTTGTGTGTAGTCTAGGCAAATCCATACGCAGATCAGAATCTACTAATCCAGATTTATTCCTACAACACCAAGTAATTAACATCAAGTTCTGATTAAGAATGACCCCTTTATAATTAAGGGAGGAAGGGTATTCGGTCTTCAACCAATTTGAAAAATCTACAACAATGTTAGAGGGTAAAGGAAGAGTATTATTTTGATTTGTAGCTTGTAAGTATTTGCAGAAAGTCTTCAAATGTCTCCAACTAATTTTTTTTGTTTCCATAGTTAATCCACCTTGGAGTGATTCAAAGGCTTCTTTGAAACCATAAGCCAACCCATATGGGATTGGTAAAATGCCAAAGTCTAAGATATTTGAATGATCTATTTTTTTACTAGGACCTAAATCTACGGTTAAATTGTTTGGTAATCTGTATGAGTTCATAGTGCATCTCCATACAAATAATTTAATGTCTCTTCAACTTCTTCAGAATAAATATCTAAAGCTCTTAAGTAAATTTCGGTACTTTCTATAGAAGAATGCCCCATCAAAACTTGAAGTGTTTTTAATGGATTTATAGAGCTGCCAAGTTCAGCATTTCTTTGTAAAAATGAAAGTACAGTGATAGCGAAGGTGTGTCGTAGATGATGTAAGGTTGCTGTGGGTGCGATTGGGGTAATAAATTTTTTGAAAACGATGGATAAGTTCTGACGACTAATCCTTCGCCCATTTTGTGTTAGAAATAAAAATTCTTCTTCACCAGGTTCAGGTATTGAGCGTTTGTGAAAAACGTACCACCATAATTCATCTATCAATTTATTAGTGAGATATACAGTGCCTTGCTTGCCACCCTTACGATCAACTTTAACTTCTCGAAATCCTTCGACTAGCCCATTTATTTGAAGGGGTAAGGTCGATAGTTTGAAAAAACATAATTCAGATCTTCTCATTCCTGTGTAAGCAGCTAATTTGAAAATCAGTGAATATGGATCAGCAGCTGATTTGACAAGCTCCTTTAGCTCAATGGCATTAAGAGCTCTTGGAATTTTCTTTTCTACTCTTAGAAAAAATTTAGCAGAGTAGGATCTGGGAGAACTAAAAGGCTTATTGGTGTAAAAGCTTTTAACAGGTTGGTTGCTGCGTGTTGAAACTAAGAACTTTCCCAAAGGGCTTGAAAAGTGATTGTAAATTTCTGCCCAATGATGAAATCGCAAAACAGTAGATACTTTTTGATTAATTGTATTGTTACTTCTTCTTTTATTTTTAAAAGTATTAGTTAATAAGAAATTTTTATATTTTTGAATGATGCTTTCAGTGACTTCATTTAAAGCATATTTTTCTATATCCAAATAATTGAGATAGGTAACTAATGCCTCTCCATAAGATCGAACGGTATCCCCAGTGATTCCGTTTCCGTATAAACCTGCTTCAGATAGATATTTAGTAGCTGGCCAGTTGATTTCGGTGGATAAAACTAGGCCTAAACCTTTTGTATTTTCGTATGTTCGCGAGATACCATCCAAAATCTTTAGAGGAAAAATATTCTTTTCCACCCCTTCTTTATAGCAATCAGAGGGTAGAATGAAAATGAGTTCAGTATTCATTATTGAATCATCCTTCAAACATTTGAAATGATTACAATGAGCATAAACAATTTGATAGTCATTTGCTACATACAGACAAAATGCAATACCTAATGCCAGAGTTCGATCGCAAAGTATTAGAGGTATTGCGCGAGCCATTAGAAAGTGGCCATATCACCATATCGCGTGCGGCACGCCAAGCAGATTTTCCAGCGTCTTTCCAATTGCTTGCTGCGATGAACCCTTGCCCTTGCGGATATTTAGGCCATTTTAATAATAAGTGTCGTTGCACGCCGGATAATATCGCGCGTTATCGCAGCAAGATTTCTGGGCCATTATTGGATCGTATTGATTTGTTGATTGAAGTGCCCGCGCTTAAAGAAGAAGAGTTAACCACTGCGCAACGTCAGAAAATAGTGATGCCATTCGTGTGCGCGTAGAAAAAGCGCGCAACATACAGTTGCAGCGTCAAGGAAAAGCAAACTTTGCTTTGGGTAGTTTAGAGATTGATGCGCATTGTCAGCCAGATGATGCAGGCTTAACCTTGCTCAAAACCGCCATTTCGCGCTTAAATTTATCTGCGCGTGCGTATCATCGCATTTTAAAAGTGGCCAGAACGATTGCAGATTTATCTGGCGATGTAACGATTAAGCCAGCGCAAATTGCAGAAGCTGTGCAATACAGGCGCGACGCAGGATAACTGCTAAGAATATGCGGTTAATATTTTGATGCTTTTTAAGTGTTAACTTAACGCCGCAAAACGCACCGTAAATAAAGCGCCTAAACCTTCGCCTTTGCTGAAAATAGATACCGTTGCTTGGTGTCTTTCTGCGATTTCTTGCACAATGGTCAAGCCTAAACCGCAACCCGTTTGCTGCGTGCCCAATACGCGATAAAATCGCTCAAAAACCAATGTTTGCTGATCCGCGGCAATGCCGATGCCATCATCTTGCACAGTCAGAAATATATGCTTATTTTCCTGTTTGATGCCAACCGTGATATTGCCGCCATTAAAACTATACAAAATCGCATTTTCAATTAAATTATTGATTAACTCGCGCAGTAAAACCGCATTACCTTTAATCAATAATGTTTTATCCGTAGCGGTAAAACCTAAATCAATATTCTTTTCTAATGCGGTCACCACCCAATCCGAAGTGGTTAATTGGGCTAATTGGCTTAAGTTTAAACTTTCAGTTTCTAAGAAAACACTGCCGCTGGGCTCTGCTTTGGTTAAGCTTAATAATTGATTCACTAAATGCGATAAATTGCCACTGGCCACATTTATTTGGCTCAACGCATGAGAGATTTTTGCTGGATTTATCTCGCGTAAAGCCAATTCTGCCTGCGTTTTAAGGCCAGCTAACGGCGTTCTTAATTGATGCGAGGCATCGGCAATAAAGCGCTGCTGTTTGGCGATATTATTGGCCACTTTGGCTAGTAAATCGTTAAAACTTTCTAATAGCGGTTTTAATTCTGTCGGTGCCGCTGAATGGTCAACAGGACTTAAATCATTGCTATTACGCGCGATTAACTCTGCTTTTAGCTTTTCTAACGGCATTAACCCGCGTTTGATACCAAAAAACAATAACGCACCGACCAGTAAGCCAATTAATAATTGCGGTAACAACAGGCTTAAAATTATCTCATCCGCCATTTGTAGGCGTTTTTGTTGTGTTTCACCTACTAAAATATAAATGTTTTTTTGATTATTTTTTATTTTTGGTAACGCATAAATAATGACTCTTAAATCCTCATCATCCAGACTGGTTTCATAATAGAAAAATTTATCTGCCTTAGGATATTTATTAGGTAGTGGCAAACTCGCATTACTGGAAGCTAAGTCACCATTTGGCCCAATAATACGAAAATACACATAGTCATCTTCATCGAACTCTAAGAGATCTTTGGCAATTTGCGGTAAATGCACTTGTATTTTTGGCGTTTCTAAATCTATTTGTCCCGCCAAAGCCAGCGCTGAACGATACAGCGATTTATCGTAAGCTTGATTGGTAAAATGATTGGCTAAAATGTAGCCTGCGATTATAGAAATAAAAATTAGCGGCAACAAAAGCAATAGCAGCCACTTAAAAAGTTGATTTTTAAGTGAGTTTTGTGGAAAGTGTTTTTTAAAGTTGAGCAATTTAAGCGATTTTGATTTAAAAATTTACGTTTTTGAAGTGTTCAGTTTTTCTTCAAGCAAATAGCCCAAGCCGCGAATGGTGCGAATATTAATATCGGTATGTTCAAGTTTTTTACGTAGCCGATGCAAATAGACCTCTAACGCATTGTCGCTAATATCCGCATCAAAATTACATAACTTATCCAGCATCTGTTCTTTGCTGGCGACTTTGCCGGCTTTTAGCATTAACACTTCTAACACCGCTAATTCGCGTGCCGATAAATTTAGGCTGATTTCATTATAAGCAGCGATGCGATTGGTCATATCAAACTTCAAGCCGCCAACGCTGGTGATTGCGCTGCTGCCCGATTGCCCGCGGCGAATCAATGCGCGCACACGTGCTTCTAATTCTGCCAAGTTAAACGGTTTACTTAAGTAGTCATCCGCGCCTAAATCCAAACCTAGCACGCGATTATCCACATTGTCATTGGCGGTTAAGATCAACACAGGCGTTTTGCTGCCACGCGAACGCAGGCGCTTTAACACTTCAAAACCACCTAATTTGGGTAAGCCTAAATCTAACACCACTAAATCAAATGCTTGATACGCCAAAATGCTATCTGCATCCGAGCCGTTGGTGGCTACATCGATGGCGTAACCCGATTGGATGAGCGAGTTTTTAAGCCCATCCGCCAATACCAAATCATCTTCTACTATAAATATGCGCATATCTCATTATGCATTTTAAAAGCGTTAATTAAAGCACCTCAAAAATAAATTATCTAATTTAATTATCGTAAGGTTGTAGTAAGTTTCGGGTCGTATAGTTTGATTCACAGGCAGCAGATACATCGTTAGCTTGAAACGTAAATACCTTAATACGTGAATAACTAAGTAATACCTTAACGTGAGACTTTAGTTTTAACCAGTTTGATTTAACCACCTTAGATTTAACCGTTTTAAATGTAGTAAAAGTTTAACAAATTAATACAAATGGATTAGGAGAGTAGCATGAGCAAAATTTTATCAGTATTAGCAGTAGGTTTAGTTGCAGGTTCTTTGAGTGTTGGTGCTATGGCAGCAGATGCAGCTAAGCCAGCAGACGTTTCAGCAAGCAAAGCGCCAGCAGCTTCAGTAGTAAAAAAAGATACAGGCGTTAAAGCTTCACTTAAAAAATTGTTACCTAGCGCAAAAAAAGAAGCTAAGTAATATTTAATAAGCAATTTTCAAGATTTAAAAACCGTTTTAAACATTTAATGTAGTTAACTATTCAACATAAAGGAAATTCGACATGAACAAATTATTATCAGTATTATTAACAGGCGTTTTTGCAGCAACTTTAAGCATGGGCGCAATGGCAGCAGATGCAGCCAAACCAGCAGGTGAAGCGGCTTCAGCAGCAACTTCTGCTCCAGCAGCAGATGCTAAAGCACCAGCTAAAGTTGCACATAAGTCACACAAAAAACACGCAGCTCAAAAAGCAAAATAAGCGTGTTGTAACAAGTTTCATTTCATATCTCCCCTGATAGTAAGAAAGCGATGCCTAGCATCGCTTTTTTATTTGCTATTATCAATTAGCCACGCGCGCATAAATCTCATCAGATATTACCGTTAGTTATTGGGCATATTCATTGCCTGACTACATGTTAAAATAAAGGCTTAAATAATGTTTTAAAGCATTTTGAAAGCCTGCATGCAATCCAACGCCATTAACCCTGTAGAAGCTAAACTCCGCGAATTACTTGCTGAACGCATTCTTATTCTAGATGGCGCGATGGGGACGATGATTCAGCAATATAAATTGTCAGAAGCGGATTATCGCGGCGAGCGTTTTGCAGACTTTAAAGCACCAGCAGGCCAGCGTGAACTGTTCGTAAAAGGCAATAACGAGTTATTAAGTCTGACTCAGCCGCAAGTCATTCAAGAGATTCATGAGCAATATTTAGCCGCTGGCGCAGATGTGATTGAAACCAATACATTTGGCGCGACATCCGTTGCGCAAGATGATTACCACATGGCGCATTTGGTGCACGAGATGAACGTAGAGTCTGCCAAACTGGCCAAAGCCGCTTGTTTAAAATACAGCACGCCCGATAAGCCGCGTTACGTGGCAGGCGCATTAGGGCCAACCCCCAAAACCGCCAGTATTTCTCCCGATGTAAATGACCCCGCCGCACGCAACGTGAGCTTTGATCAGTTGGTGAGTGCTTACTTAGAGCAAATCCGTGGCTTGGTAGAAGGCGGCGCAGATATCTTAATGGTGGAAACCATCTTCGATACGCTCAATTGCAAAGCTGCCTTATTTGCTATTGATACGTTTTTTGATGAAGTCGGTTACACCATGCCGCTGATGATTTCAGGCACGGTGACCGATGCATCTGGTCGTATTCTGTCAGGCCAAACAGTGACTGCATTCTGGCATTCTATCCGCCACGCAAAACCACTGACGGTTGGACTTAACTGTGCGTTAGGCGCAACTTTAATGCGCCCTTACGTGGAAGAACTTTCAAAAATAGCCGATACGTTCGTATGTATTTATCCGAATGCTGGCTTGCCGAATCCGATGAGTGATACCGGTTTTGATGAAACGCCCGATGTGACCTCTAGCTTATTGAAAGAATTCGCCAATAGCGGTTTTTTAAATATGGCAGGTGGCTGTTGTGGTACTACGCCAGCGCACATTAACGCGATTTATAACGAAATAAAAGCGTTAACTCCGCGCCATGTGCCAAGCTTTGAACCTGTCACCAAGTTATCAGGTTTAGAGCCGTTTATCATTGATGAAAATTCGCTATATGTGAATGTGGGTGAACGCACCAACGTTACTGGCTCAAAAGCCTTCGCGCGGCTGATTATCAATGAGCAATATGATGAAGCATTAAGTGTCGCGCGCCAGCAGGTGGAAAATGGTGCACAAGTCATCGACATCAATATGGATGAAGGCATGTTGGACGCCGTAAAAGCCATGACGCATTTCTTGAATTTAATCGCGTCTGAGCCAGATATCGCGCGCGTGCCAATTATGATCGATTCCAGTAAATGGAGCGTGATTGAAGCGGGCTTAAAATGCGTGCAAGGCAAAGCCATCGTCAATTCCATCTCCATGAAAGAGGGCGAAGCGGAATTCTTACGCCAAGCCAAATTGTGCCGTCGCTATGGTGCGGCGGTAATTGTGATGGCGTTCGATGAAAAAGGCCAAGCCGATACGTATGCGCGAAAAATCGAAATCTGCAAACGCGCTTACGATTTATTAGTGAGCACAGGCTTTCCGCCAGAAGATATCATTTTTGACCCGAATATCTTCGCCATTGCGACGGGCATTGAAGAACATAATAATTACGCAGTCGATTTTATCGAAGCGACGCGCTGGATTAAACAAAACCTGCCGCATGCCAAAATTTCGGGTGGCGTTTCAAATGTGAGTTTTAGTTTCCGCGGCAATGATCCTGCGCGCGAAGCGATTCATACCGTGTTTTTGTATCACGCCATTAAAGCTGGCATGACCATGGGTATCGTCAACGCGGGCATGATGGGCGTTTACGATGACTTAGCGCCAGAGCTAAAACAGCGTGTGGAAGACGTGGTACTTAACCATATTATTGACCCAAATAATCTCATTGCACCGACCGAACGCTTGATTGAAATTGCCAGCACACTCGTTGCGGGCGGCAAAAAAGAAGCGGCAACGTTAGAGTGGCGCGGCACACCTGAAAACCCAGTGCCTGTTGAAAAGCGTTTAAGTCACGCCATGGTGCATGGTATTACCGACTTTATCGTGCAAGATACCGAAGAAGCGCGTGCAGCGGTTGAAAAATCGGGTGGTCGTCCGATTCATGTGATTGAAGGTCCGTTGATGGACGGCATGAACGTGGTGGGAGATTTGTTCGGGCAAGGCAAAATGTTCTTACCGCAAGTGGTTAAGTCTGCGCGCGTGATGAAAACCGCTGTTGCACATTTGATTCCGTATATCGAAGCAGAAAAAGCGCTAGAACAAAAGCGCACTGGCGTGGTTGCTAAGCCTAAAGGCAAAATGGTCATTGCCACGGTAAAAGGCGATGTACATGATATCGGCAAAAATATCGTCAGCGTTGTGCTGCAATGTAACAATTTTGAAGTAGTGAATATGGGTGTAATGGTGCCAGCGGCGGAAATTTTAGCCATGGCCAAGGCAGAAAATGCCGATATTATTGGGTTAAGTGGACTGATTACGCCATCATTGGAAGAGATGACATATATTGCCAAAGAAATGCAGCGCGACCCGTATTTTAGCGATGCAAAAACACCGTTGTTGATTGGCGGTGCTACCACTTCGCGGGCGCATACCGCAGTAAAAATCGCCCCATTTTATGATGGCCCAATCGTCTATGTGCCAGATGCCTCGCGCTCCGTCACCGTGATGCAAAACCTGCTCACGCCCGAAACGCGTGGCGCGTATCTAGCTGAGATTCAAGCCGATTATGAAAAAGCGCGCACGCAACACGCCAATAAAAAAGGCGTGCCACTATTAACTATCGCGGATGCCAGAAAAAACAAAATACAGCTTTCGTTTGAAGGCGAATTTGCACCTGTTAAACCTAAATTTATCGGCCGTCGCGTCTTTAAGAATATCGATTTAAGTTTAATTGCGCAGTATATTGATTGGGGTCCGTTCTTTCAAACTTGGGATCTAGCGGGTTTTTACCCCGCCATTTTGACTGACGAAGTGGTTGGCGAAGCCGCGACAAAAGTATTCGCCGAAGGTAAAGCGATGCTGAAAAAAATCATCGATGGTCGCTGGTTAACCGCCAATGGCGTGATTGCACTAATGCCCGCCAATACCGTCAATGATGACGATATTGAAATCTACACCGATGAAGCACGTAGCCAAGTTGCGTTTACGTACTACGGCATGCGCCAGCAAAGTGTTAAGCCAGTGATTAATGGAGTGCCGCGCCCTAATCAATGCTTAAGCGATTTTATCGCGCCTAAAGGCACAGATGATTATATTGGTTTGTTTGCAGTCACAGGCGGACTCGGTACAGACAAAATTGAAAAGCGCTTTGCAGATGCTCATGATGATTTTAGCGGCATTATGTTTAAAGCCTTGGCCGACCGCTTCGCTGAAGCCTTTGCTGAATATATGCACGAACGCGTGCGCACCGATTTTTGGGGTTACGCGGCTGACGAAAAGTTAGATACAGGTGCATTGATTAAAGAACAATATCAAGGCATCCGTCCTGCGCCTGGTTACCCAGCATGTCCAGACCACACAGTAAAACCCGATATGTTTAACCTGCTACAAGCCGAAGAAATCGGCATGCAACTCACAGAATCGTTCGCCATGTTACCCGCCGCCGCCGTTTCGGGTTTCTACTTTGCACATAAAGAAGCTAAATATTTCAGCGTAGATAAAATCGGTATGGATCAGTTGGAAGATATGGCGAAGCGCAGAGATTTGCCGAAAGAATATTTAGAGCGTTGGTTAAGTCCGAATTTGGGTTAACCCTTAAGTTATTTTAAACAGTTAAAATCATATTATGCACATTCACATCTTAGGTATTTGCGGTACATTTATGGGCGGCATAGCGGTGCTGGCGAAGCAGGCAGGGCATCGCGTGACAGGCTGCGATGCTAACGTTTATCCGCCAATGAGTACGCAACTGCAAGCGCAGGGTATTGAGTTAATAGAAGGTTTTGACCCAAATCAAACTGAGCTAAATCCAGATATTTACGTGATTGGCAATGTAGTTTCGCGCGGCAATCCTTTAATGGAAGAAATTCTGAATAAAGGTTTGCCTTATATTTCTGGTCCACAATGGTTGGCAGAGAATGTGTTGCAAGGTAAATGGGTGTTAGCTGTTGCGGGTACGCATGGTAAGACAACGACCAGCTCAATGTTGGCTTGGATATTGGAATATGCAGGTTTGGCGCCAGGTTTTTTAATCGGCGGTGTACCGCAAAACTTTGATGTTTCAGCACGTTTGCCACAGGCACCAGTTCAAGATAAAAAAAGCATCTCACCTTTTTTTGTGATTGAAGCCGATGAATACGACACCGCTTTTTTTGATAAACGTTCAAAATTTGTGCATTACCGCCCGCGCACTGCTGTATTAAATAATCTAGAATTTGACCATGCTGATATCTTTGATGATTTAGCAGCGATTGAAAAACAGTTTCACCATCTAGTGCGCACAGTTCCGCAGCAGGGTTTAGTGGTGGCGAATGGTAAAGAATCCAGTTTGAATCGTGTGATTGAAAAAGGTTGTTGGACGCCAGTGGAAAAATTCGGCACGGATGCGGATTGGCAGGCTGAAAACGCGGCAGGTGATGGCAGTTTTGACGTGGTTTATCAAAGCAAACCGCAGGGCCGCGTGAATTGGGATTTATTGGGTGAGCATAATCGTATGAATGCGCTGGCAAGTATTGCGGCTGCACGCCATATAGGCGTTTCTACGGATGTGAGTATCGCCGCATTGACGGAATTTAAAAACGTTAAACGCCGCATGGAAATCAAGGGCGTTGTGAATAACATCACTGTTTATGATGACTTTGCGCATCATCCAACGGCGATTGAAACGACAGTGGCTGGTTTACGCGCCAAGATCGGCGATGTTAAAACGACAGGCGCGCGTATATTAGCGGTGCTTGAGCCTAGAAGTAATACCATGAAATTAGGCGTGATGAAAGACGCATTGCCTGCCAGCTTGAAAGACGCAGATTTGGTATTTTGCTACGGTGCGAATTTAGGCTGGGATGCGGCAGATGCATTAAAATCGATTGCGCATAAAGCGCAAACCTTTGATGATTTAAACTTGTTAGTCAAAGCGATTAGCGGTGCAGGAAAACAGGGCGATCATATTTTGGTGATGAGTAACGGCGGTTTTGGCGGCGTGCATCAAAAAATTCTGGATGCGCTGAATGTTTCACAATCTTGAGCAAGTAAATCTTTAACGGAAAATAAAGTTTGAGTGCTGTGCTGAAACAATCCGAATTGGCAGTTAAGTCGACAAAGGTGAGTTATTTGTCGACTTTCAGCGCAATTGGTGTTGCCATTGCTATTTCTATTATTGTGCATTTGGTGATATTAACCATTCATTTTGAGCCAGAACTCAAACGCCTCGCCAATAAACTACCTTCGTTAGATGTGGTGTTGGTGAACGCTAAAACCAAAAATGCGCCAGACAAAGCCGAGTTATTAGCACAAGCTAATTTGGATCGTGGTGGTAATACCGATGCGAATCGGCAAATGAAAACGGCATTGCCAGCACCCAAGCAAAAAACTACAGAAGTAAAATTGAAGCCGAGCGCAGATGCGCACAGCGCGGCAAAAGCGGCCAAACTAAAAGCGCAGGAATCGCGTGAGCAAAAGCGCGTAGATGTTTTAGAAAAACAAGCGCAAGAATTGTTAACCCAATTGAATGCCACAAAAAAAGTAGAGTCGAATCCTACGCAAGATGCCGCCTCAGCTGACCCTGAACAAGGTGAGCAAAAAGCCATTACGAAATCACTTAATCGCGCTGATTTGATTGCAGCCAGTATTGAAATTGACCGTTTAGAGGCGCAAATCGCCAAACAACAAGACGAGTATCAAAAGCGCCCAAAAAGAAGATTTATTGGCGCGCGCACCAAAGAAGCCAGTGACGCGATGTATTTGGAAGCATGGCGGCAAAAGGTGGAGCGTATCGGCAATATGAATTATCCAGAAGCCGCGCGCAATCAAAAAATCTATGGACAATTGCGCATGACTGTATCGATTAAATCGGATGGCAGCATTGAAAAGATTGATATTGATAAAAGTTCTGGCTCTAAAGTGCTGGATGAAGCGGCTAAAAATATTGTTTATTTGGCGGCGCCATATGCCAGATTTACCGATGATATGAAGAAAAATACCGATATTTTGGGGATTACAAGAACGTGGACTTTTACGCAGGAAGATGCATTGGCAACCCAATGATTTTGAAGCAAAATGAGCTTAATTAATGATGAATAATCACTTTAAACATCATGTCTTTTTTTGCCTGAACCAGCGTCCAGATGGCGAATCCTGTTGCCAAGATAAAGGTGCAGAAGCGGCATTTGATTACATGAAATCACGTGTAAAAAAACTCGGTTTAAATGGTGAAGGCAAAGTACGTATTAACCGTGCTGGCTGTTTCGATCGCTGCGAATTAGGGCCATTATTAATTGTTTATCCACAAGCGATTTGGTACACATTTGTAGATAATGACGATATTGAAGAAATTATTGAAAGCCATTTGATCAATGACAAAATAGTGACTCGACTAGTAGTTGAGTAATAGCCTTGAGAAATATTGACTGAATAATAGTGTTAACTAAAACTAGTTAATTAAAGCTAAATGGTTTGCTAGACGACTAAAGCGCATTCAATATGCGCTTTAATTTTTTGTTTTAAAGTTTCTAAGGCTGCGGCATTTAAGCTAAAAGGCTGACCATCGCGCATCGTTTCGCCCCAATGAGAGTTAGGGAAATGCTTGTCATTTTCAAAACGCGGAATCACATGCCAATGTACATGCGGCGTTTTATTGCCCAAGCTGGCCAAGTTTATTTTATCAGCATGCGTAATTTCTCTTAACGCTAATTCAACCGCAAAAACCGTTTTCATCGTTCTTGCGCGTTGATGTGGCGTTAAATTGGTCATTTCTTTGATATGTTCAAGCAATTCAACGCGGCAATAAGCAGGGTAATCCGCATCTTTCAACAGCACCACGCGGCAAAAATCATCTTGCCACAAAATTTGGTGCAGGCTTGGTTTACATAAATCGCAATCGTTCAATTATGAGGCCGCCAGCATGCGGTCTAAAGTCAGTTTGGCCAGTTTGGCATCATGTTCCGGTACTTTGATCTGATTGACGATTTTACCTTCAGCCAGATTTTCCAATGTCCAAGCCAAGTGCTGCGGGTCAATACGCGCCATGGTCGAACATTCGCACACTACATGGCTCATAAATTGTACTAATTTGCCTTGCGGTTTCATTTGCTCGGCTAAACGATTGACCAAGTTTAGTTCAGTGCCGACTAGCCATTTGGTATTTGGCGCCGCTTCACTCACGGTTTTTAAAATATATTCGGTAGAACCCACGAAATCTGAATTCAGACACACTTCAAATGGCGCTTCTGGGTGCGAAATCACGATGCCATCAGGATGATCCGCGCGGAATTTGGTAATGTTTTGCAACCTGAACATCTGGTGAACGGCGCAATGGCCTTTCCACAATAGAATCTTAGCATTTTTAATTTCTTCAACGGTTAAGCCGCCCATAGGCTGATCTGGATCCCAAATCGGCATTTGTTCTAATGGAATACCCATTTTATGGCCAGACCAGCGACCTAGATTTTGGTCAGGGAAAAATAGCACTTTTTCGCGCTGCGCAAAACTCCATTCTAAGATTTTTGGTGCGTTAGTGCTGGTGCAAACGATACCACCGTGCTCGCCGCAAAATGCTTTTAAATCGGCAGCGGAGTTGATGTAAGTAACAGGTGTGATTGTTTCATCAAAGTCCAACACTTTGCTCAGTTCTCGATAACTGCGTTCTACTTTAGCCAGATTCGCCATGTCAGCCATGCTGCAACCCGCAGCCAAGTCTGGCAATACAACAACTTGTTCTGGGCGGCTTAAAATATCTGCCACTTCTGCCATAAAATGCACGCCTAAAAATACAATAAATTCTGCATCTAAATCTTCGCAATAACGCGATAGTTTAAGTGAATCGCCTGTGAAATCGGCGTGGCGGTAAACCGCTTCATTTTGATAATGGTGGCCCAAAATGACCAAGCGTTTACCGAGTTTGTTGCGCGCGGCAATAATGCGGCGCTGGCAGTCGGCATCGTCTACTGCCTGATATTTTTCAAATTTTATGGTTGCTGTTTGCATATGGGTTTGAGTTTGTGAACCTTGAAAGGTTTATTTTATAACTTTATATTTATTGAAAGATTTTTGCTAAGTAATTTTATAAGCGATGTTATAAAACTAAATCATGTCTTTCACCTAATTTTTTAAGCGCGTCGATATTCGTCCAAGAAAAAACGCGACTCGCTGCCTCACGCCAATCTACCCACTCATAACGAATATGCTCATCTGGCGCTAGTGTAATCGGTAAAGGTTGCGGCAATTCCAAACCAAACAAATGCTCTATATTTTCAACTACGTCTGGCGCATAACGATGCCGCCAATGCGGATAGATTTCGTAAATATTACTGGCTTGCCAGTCCTGCAAATCATATTGATTAGTATCTAGCCCAGTTTCTTCCAGTACTTCACGAATCGCCGCCTGTCTTGGCGTTTCATTACCTTCTATGCTGCCCGTTACAGATTGCCAAAAGCCTGCTTTATCCGCGCGTTCCATGATTAATACTTGCAAATCTTTGGTATGAATCAGCACAAGTGCCGAAATAGGTGTTTTAAACACAGTGAATAAATCTTTTATCAGTATTTAAGTGTGCGATTTGCGGGATTATTCTTTGTTGGTTTTCACTGCATTGATTAAGTTTTTGGGCAGTTGAAACACTACGCTTTCAATCACGCCATGCAACTCGGTTACTTCAGCTGCGCCTAAAGCTTGCAACTTCGCAATCACTTCTTTCACTAAAACTTCAGGTGCAGATGCGCCAGCGGAAACGCCTATTTTCTTTTTACCAATCAACCACTCGGATTTTAAATAGCTAGCGTTGTCCACCATATAGGCCTCAACACCTTGATTTTGCGCGACTTCCCTTAATCGGTTGGAGTTTGAACTATTGGGTGAACCGACCACGATCACTAAATCGCAATCTTTCGCCATGATCTTGACCGCATCTTGGCGATTTTGCGTGGCATAACAAATGTCATCGCTTTTAGGTGCTTTAATCTGCGGGAATTTGGCTTTAAGCGCATCAATCACCAATGCCGCATCGTCCATAGAAAGCGTAGTTTGCGTAACAAAAGCCAGTTTTTCAGTATTTTTAACGGTTAAGTTCAGTACATCTTCAGGCGTTTCCACCAAATACATCCCTAAATCAGCAGGATTATCTTCAACATGGTCGTCTTCAGCTTGCCCCATAGTCCCCTCAACTTCTGGGTGACCTTTGTGCCCAATCATCACGATTTCCATACCGGCCTGGCGCATTTTGGCGACTTCAATATGCACTTTCGTGACCAGCGGGCAAGTCGCATCAAATGCGGTTAATCCGCGTGATTCAGCTTCTCGTCTAACTGCTTTTGAAACACCGTGTGCGCTAAAAATCACCGTGCTACCAGTCGGAATTTTGTCTAGTTCATTGACAAAAATAGCGCCTTTGGCCCGCAGTCCGTCTACCACAAATTTATTGTGGACAACTTCGTTACGCACATAAATCGGCGCGCCAAATTTTTCTAAGGCCTGTTCAACAATAATAATCGCGCGATCAACACCCGCACAGAATCCGCGTGGATTCGCTAAAACGATATTAGCTGGTGCTGTGGCAGCTGGTTTTGTAAGGGCTTCACTCATAATTTAAATGGTTAACTGCATGTGATTAGTTAGTCATTATAATTCGGTATAATGGCACAAATTTTTAATTAAACAGCTGTAAAACAACGGCTGTAAAATAATGATATGAAAAATACCGCAACATTACTGATTACCTGCCCAGATGCTAAAGGCATCGTGGCGGCTATTGCTGATTTTTTGTATCAGCACAATGCCAATATTTTACACGCAGACCAGCATCAAGATGCAGAAAATAATCTATTTTTAATGCGTGTGGAATGGGATGTTGCCAATTTCAATTTAGCTGAAAACGATTTTGAGCCAGCATTTGCGCCGATAGCTAGCAAATTTAATATGCATTGGCAGCTTAAACTGTCGCAACATAAAACGCGTGTGGCGATTATGGTTTCGCAATACGATCATTGTTTAGCCGATTTATTGCATCGCCACAAAAGTGGCGAATTGGCTTGTGACATACCGTTAATTATCAGTAATCATCGTGACACTGAAGCTTTAGTAAAATTTTACGGCATCGATTTTCACTATATTGAAGTGAATAAAGACAACAAACCGGCGGCTGAGGCCGCGCAGTTTAAATTGTTTGCGGATTACAATATTGACCTCATCGTGCTGGCGCGTTATATGCAGATTTTGTCGCCCGATTTTGTGGCGCGTTATCCGCAAAAAATCATTAATATCCATCACTCATTCTTACCGGCATTTATTGGCGCGCGCCCTTACCATCGCGCGTTTGAACGCGGCGTTAAATTGATTGGCGCAACGGGACATTATGTGACAGAAGTGCTAGATGAAGGCCCGATTATCGAGCAGGATATTGATCGTATTTCGCATCGCGACCAAGTAGAAGATTTGATTCAAAAAGGCCGCGATTTAGAGCGCATTGTATTAAGCAAAGCCGTACGCTGGCATATTGAAAATCGTATTTTGCTTTATGCGAATAAAACGGTGATTTTTGATTAAATTGAGAGGTTAAGTTTTTAACGCATACAAAACTTAACACTTAAAAAGTCACAAAAAAGCGAGGATTGATTCCTCGCTTTTTTCTTGCGTAACTTGTATTAACTAGATTAAATAAAACACTCTTTTTAAGCGCGTTAAATTAAGGTAATAATTGCTCAAGCGCAAATAAATCTGCAATTTTTTCGCGTTGGCGAATCAAATGTATTTGGTCGCCATCTACCATCACCTCCGCCGCACGGCCGCGCGTGTTGTAGTTACTCGCCATACTCATACCATAAGCACCAGCAGATTTAATGGCTAATAAATCTCCTTCCGCTAACTTAAATGTACGGTCATGACCTAAAAAATCGCCACTTTCACAAACTGGCCCTACGATTTCATAAGTGTCTGCTTCGCCTTCGCGTGGATTCACCGCAACAATATCGTGGTAAGCATCATATAATGCGGGGCGCATCAAATCATTCATCGCGGCGTCAACTATAGCGAAATTCTTACTTTCGGTATGTTTCAGATATTCTACTTTTGTGAGTAATACGCCAGCATTTCCCACCAAAGCGCGGCCTGGTTCAAATAATACTTTGACATTTTTATGCGCCAATTTAGCCAAAATGGCTTTGGCGTACACTTCAAATTCTGGCGGTGTTTCATCAGAGTAAGTGATGCCAATACCGCCGCCTACATCAATATGCGAAATGACAATATTCTTAGCGGCAAGCGTATCTACCAAGCCCAAAATCAAATCAAGCGCCTCAATAAACGGCGCTAATTCAGTGATTTGTGAGCCGATATGGCAATCAACGCCGTGTACCGCAATATTTGACATAACGGCAGCTTGTTCATAAACCGCAATCGCATCTTCAAACGCCACGCCAAATTTATTGTTTTTTAAACCCGTAGAAATATAAGGGTGTGTTTTTGCATCTACATTCGGGTTAACTCGTAACGAAACTGGTGCGATTTTGCCCATTTCACCCGCGACTTGGTTTAGTCGCGCTAACTCGCTGGCTGATTCCACATTAAAGCAAAAAATACCAGCGTTTAATGCTGCGCGCATTTCGTCTGCACTTTTACCTACACCAGAAAAAACAATCTTTTGCGGATCGCCGCCTGCGGCTAAAACACGCGCTAATTCACCGCCAGAAACAATATCAAACCCTGCGCCCAATTTTGCGAATAGATTCAAGATAGCAATATTGGGGTTAGCTTTTACAGCAAAACAGACCAAATGATCTGTGCCAGCTAGACCAGCTTTAAAATTGTTAAAGGCTTGGGTTAAGGCAAATTTTGAATACACATAACAAGGCGTAGCGAACTGCGCAGCGATTTGGCTTAAAGCCACATTTTCGGCATGTAAATTGCCATTTTTAAAATCAAACACTTTTTTAGAATCAAACATAGGCACAATTAATTAGTAATCTTTAACAGTTGGTGGGGTTGCAATCGGCGGGATGATAGGCGCTTTTTCTTTATTTGGGTTAGTTGATTCAGGCGTAGCTGGATGCTCAACGCCTTGCGGATAACGTTGCTCAGGAATATACAACGGCCCTTTGGTGCCGCAAGCTGTTAGCGTGCTACAAATGGCTAATAACAGAAAATTTAAGGTGAATTTAGTGTTAAGTTTAATATTAAGCTTAAGCATTTACGCTCCTAATCGTCCAGCAATAGCAATAGCAATAGCAATAAAGACATATTTTAACATTAATGTGTATATAGGGCAGTTTGCGGTTCGCTAATTGAGCACAAATACCCGTTAAGCACGAATAAAAGCATTCCATTGCCGTTAATGCTGCAAATTTTACCGATTATCGGATACTGCTCGCATAGTGATTTTGACTTTGGCATGATGCAAATAAGCAAAAAAGGGTATTGATGATGAACACTTTAAAACGGTTGCAAAAAGGCTTTACGCTGGTTGAGATTATGATTGTGGTGGCGATTATTGGGATTTTGGCTTCGGTTGCGATACCTAGTTATCAAGATTATGTCAAAAAAGGTAAAGCTGCAGAAGCTACTGCGACACTGGCTGATTTACGCATAAAAATGGAGCAATGTTTTCAAGATAATCGCAGTTATGCAGGATGTGCAGCTTTTTGTGCGCCGACAAGCGGTGCGGTAAATTTTAGCTATGCATGTGCCGCAACACCTGATGCTTTAACTTATAACATTGTTGCAACAGGGGTATCAGGCAAAGGCATGACAGGCTTTTCCTACAGCGTCAATCAAAGTAACGCTAAAACTTCTAAATACGATGGTTCGGCTGAAAAAGCGTGCTGGGTAACTAGTAAAACTGGTACATGCTAATGTCTTCAAATGAAAAATCATTAGGCTTTACGCTGATTGAGCTAATGGTAGTTGTGGCAGTTGTCGGCATTCTAGCCGCACTGGCACTACCTAGTTATACGCAGATGATTCAAAACACTAGAATTAAAACAGCCGCTGAATCCATTCAAAATGGTCTGCAAGTGGCGCGTGCAGAGGCAGTTAAGCGTAACCAGCCTGTGCAGTTTGATTTGCGCGGAACAGATTCTGCTTGGACAGTATGTGTGGCTCCAGCTTCAGGCCCATGTCCAGCTTCTGATAATGCGAGCACTATTCAAAGTCGAGGTGCAGGTGAAGGCTCTTCTACAGATATTGATGTGGTTGTTAATAATGCTGGACCTTATGTGTTTAACAGCCTCGGTGTACCTACACCCACCGCCACTTTTACGATTGATAACACCGCGATTTCTGAAGATGATAGTCGTGAGTTGAGAGTTATTCTGGGCGCTGGTGGCAGTGTAAGGGTTTGTGATCCAAATTTAGATGCTTCTGGAACTGACCCGCGCAGATGCAGCATATGAAAAGGAATAATCGAATGCTTCAACGTGTCAATTCTTCGCGCGCCTTACAAAAAGGAGCTATTTTATTAGAGGCGTTAATAGCGGTCGTTATATTTTCTTTTGGCATACTGGCGTTGGCAGGTTTACAAAGCTTAATGATAAAAAATACAGACGATGCTAAATATCGTGCCGAAGCGACATTTATTGCGCAGCAAAAATTAGGGGAAATTTGGACTAACGCGCAAAACTTTGGCAGCCTTGCGGATTACATTGTTGATGAGCCTGTTACCCAATTACCCAATGGCAATCGCACAGTAGTAGTTTCGCCAGAGCGAGTTGTGACGGTTAGTGTAAGTTGGCAGTTACCAGGTTCAGCACTTCCTCATACCTACTCAACAAATGCGAGAATTGAGGGAATTGAATGATGCTCAATTGTAAAAATACGCATAAAAATCAAAAGAGGACTCGCCAAGGTAATGCTAGCCAAAACGGTTTTAGCTTAGTAGAGTTGATGGTTGGTTTGGTGATTGGCTTGTTGGCAACATTAGTGATTGTTCAGGTTTTTTCTGTGTTTGAGGGGCGTAAGCGTAGTACATCTGGAACATCGGATGCGCAAACCAATGGCAGTATTGCGTTAATGAGCATTCAGCGTGATGTGCAAATGGCTGGTTACGGACTGCCATTACCCATGGCGGATAAGGAAAATAGTTCGCTTAAATGTGCAGCATTTGCAGATTTTGATCCCGATAATGATACAACAACGAATAATAGTACTAACTTATTTCCACTGGTTATTGTAGACGGTGCAAGCAACGCAAGTGACACGATAACGGTGCGATTTAGCACTACAGCAGTTGGTGCAACCCCTGTTTTCATTTTGAATGCGGCAAATGCTACCTCAAATACCGGCATGGTACTTGCCAATAATATTGGCTGTAACAATAATGATATTGCACTGATTAGCAGTGGTAACAATTGCATGATGGCAACAGTTGCAGATGCGAATGGTAATCCAAATACACCAAGAAATTTGGCATTAAGTGCAGCGACACCTACAGGCGGACCTTTAGTAACTGGCGCCAAGTTTGCCTGCATGGGCAACTGGCAAAACTACACTTACCAAATTGTAAACAATGAGCTGCGTTTAAATGGACGGCCGATAGTTTCTGAAGTGGTGAATATGCAGGCGCAATATGGTGTTTCATCTGCTGCGGATAGTAACCAAGTAAATGAATGGGTAAATGCAACTGGCACCACATGGACCACACCAACGATAGCCAATCGTAATCGCATAAAAGCGATTAGAGTGGCTGTGGTTGTACGAAACGGCTTAATGGAAAAAGAAACGGTCAGTACTGCGTGTAGCTCAATTACTGCTACCAATCCCACTGGTGTGTGCGCTTGGGACGGTTCTGTTTTTGGTGAGGCACCAGAGATTGATTTAACTGGTACAACTAATTGGGATAGGTACCGCTACAGAGTTTTTGAAACTATCATTCCAATGCGCAATATGCTTTGGTCAAGAGAGGCGCTGTAATGCTTAATCAGCAAAATTCTTTAAATAAAAACAAACAAAGCGGCGTTGTATTATTTATTGCGCTGATTGCTTTAGTTGTGATGTCTTTGGCGGCGGCGGCTTTAATCCGTTCTGTAGATACAAATACCTTAATTACAGGTAATTTAGCTTTTAAACAATCTGCAATTGTTTCGTCAGACCGCGGCGTAGAAACGGCTGTTGGATGGTTAAATGCACAAGCCATTGCAGATGTGGCTAGTTTAAATGTGGATAGCGTTGGCAATGGTTATTTTTCTACTTTTGATGCATTAGATTTAGACGATCGAACAGTTTTAAGAGCCGCTGCCACCTGGGCAAACAATAGTGCCGTTGCTTCAGGTGTAAATATTACAGCGGGTAGAGAAACCGATACTGGTAACGAGATACGTTATATTGTTCAACGCATGTGTCGTGAACCAAACGTGGCTCCGAATGTGGATGACTGTCAGTTTGGTGCTGGGAATGACAGCACTGGTAGCATTGGTGGCGATCATGATCTTATGCTTGATCTTAGCCCTCTACCAAGCCCGATGTACAGAATTACCGTTAGAGTTGCTGGGCCAAAAAACACCGTGAGCTATACGCAAACGTACACCTATTAGGAGTTAACCATGTCGCATCATCTGTATAAAATTTTTAGTTTTGCGTTGCCAATAATTGCGCTGGTGTTTTCTGCCTTTCCATCTGTTTCTTTGCAGGCTGCCCCTTTAGATTTAGCGACAATCCCTTTATCTAATAGCCCATCAGTACCCATTCAGTCTAATTTGTTATTTATATTCGATGACTCAGGTAGTATGTCTTGGAACTATATGCCAGATAGTATAGCAACTGATTTCGAAGCATGTGAAGAAAATACAGATTTCCGCTTATGCAGAAATTCGAGCATTAACACTATTTATTATAATCCTGCCATACGGTATTTACCGCCCGCGAATTTTACGTCAGGGGGGATAAACACTGCCGTCTATCCTAGCCAAACCGGCATAGATGCAACGAGTGGTGCAAGCACAGCCAGCAAACCAAATTGGCAAGCAGTAAAACTTGACGCTTATCGCACCCTAGCTTCCTCTGCTATATATACGCATTGTCCAGTAAGTGGACAGAGTTCTAATTTAACAAACTGCGCCAATTATTTTACTACCTTGCCAGGTGAGTTTTGTACTAAGTCCGATCTGAAAGATTGTGCAGCTCAATCAGTAGCATCTGTTACACGGCCATTCCCAGCTCCAGCTAGGTGGTGTAGTGATGCTAATTTAGCAAGAAATTTAGCTAGTCCTGCATATGTCACAGGCACTACACTTGCCAATAGTAGTGGTTGTCAAGCAACGAATGTAAGTCCATTTACAAATTTGCGCTCACCCGGATTAATTGTAGCAACAATTACTTTTAGCTCTAGTAACAGCCGTACCATTACCAATGTTAAAGTTGGCGGTCAAATAATTACCTCTGCCGCAACAGCCTCTACAAATACAAGTAATAATGCTTCACAAACGGCCGCTAATATTAATGCCTGTACCGCTGCAATCACTGGGCAATGTCAGGTTGCTGGTTACAGTGCAACGGTGTCATCTACCTATGTTCTTACCATCACTGCGCCAGCAATCGCGACACCCTATCCAACAGCTGTTGTTACTGCCTCTAATACTACTAATGCGCCTACCGTTACCGCGTTTGCAAAAGCAACACACCCTATATTAGGGGGTGCTAATAACGCTCCAGGTCAAACAGTGTTTAGCGTGATAAACAACACTACCGCCAGCTATAACTATCCTGGCACAGTTGCCAAAGCAGATGGGCGTTCAGATTGTGGTGCTAGCTGTAGCTATGTGCAAGAAATGACCAACTATGCCAATTGGTATACCTACTACCGCACCCGTACACTAATGATGAAAACCTCAACCAGCCTAGCGTTTAAAGACATTGGCGATGATTTTAGAGTAGGGTTTATGGCGACTTCAGCAGTTCCCGCGCGCTCATTAAACTTTGCACGCTTTAACACCAACCAAAAAACGCTTTGGTATGCTAAGTTATTTAGTACGCCCAGTGATAAAAGCACGCCATTACGTGGCGCCCTTTCTAGGGCAGGGCTCATCTATGCGAATAAATCCACAGGTGGCAGTGTATTTAGTGACCCAGTTGAGTACGAGTGCCAGCAAAACTTTGCCTTATTGACTACCGACGGTTTTTGGAATGTTGGTGATGAAACTTCTTCATATGGTCCTTATGGACTCACAGGAACTGAGGTTGGCAATTTAGATAGCGGAACGAGCGTTCCTTTAGGGATGCGAGAGGGAGCAGGTGTACTTTCTGCTAGCAATTCCCTGGCCGATGTCGCTAAGTATTATCGTGACACCGATTTACGTACCAATGCACTGAATAATTGTACGGGTGCGTTGGGTGAAGGGGTTTGTGTCACACCTTCAACGTCAACATCTCCGCCTAATGAGAAACAGACCATGGTGACGCTTACCATGGGCTTGGGTGTGGATGGATTACTTTCTTACACCACAAATTATGAAAGATTGCCAGGCGATTATGCCGATATTAAAGCAGGCAGTAAAAATTGGCCTAAACCTGTTCAGAACACTATCACTGCTGTAGATGACCTATGGCACGCGGCTGTAAACGGCGGTGGTACGTATTTTAGTGCTAAAAATCCGTTAGATGTGGTAAGTCAACTTAGGCAAGCAATTGCGTCCATTAAAGTAAAAACTGGTACAGGCTCGGCCGCTGCTGCTAGTACATTAAGCCCAGTTGGCGGCGATAACTTTTCTTATGTGGGTAGTTATATTACTGGCGAATGGATTGGTAATCTGGAAACAAGAACAATTAATCTGACCACGGGAGAGGTCAGCCGCTCAGCTACCAGTTGTGTAGAAGATATTGTACCAGTCGATACGTGCGCAAGTCCTTCTAGCATCGCCAGTAATGGATCAGGCGGTTACAACTGTGTGACACCAGGCGTAACTAATGCAGATAACTGCTCCGGCACATTAGATGGCACAAATTGTAAAGTGCCTGTGGATGCTTCTTGTTCGGGTACTTTAAAAAACAAGGTATCTGCGTTCACTAGTAGTGCCAGAAACATTTACATGAATGTAGGCGGTACATTACAAGGCTTTGATTACGCGAATTTAACTATGGCTCAAAGGCAATATTTTGATACGCCTTGGTTGACCGCAAATTTAACCCAATGGCCTACCTTAACAACTGACCAGCAAACTAATGCTACTGGTGCCAATTTGGTGAAATATTTACGCGGCGAAACTGGTTATGACTTAAATTCACCCACGCCAGCCAATAGAGTGTTCCGCAATCGGTTAGCGACTTTGGGTGATTTAGTCCATGCCAACCCCATCTTTACTGCGCCACCAAGGCTGCAATATGGTGATCCTGGCTACCAAGCATTTAAAGCAGCAAAAGCTGGGCGCAGAAAAATGGTATATGTAGGTGCCAACGATGGTATGTTGCACGCATTCAGAGCAGATACTTTGGAAGAAATGTGGGCATATGTTCCTACTATGGTATTACCAAATATGTGGAAACTAGCAGATAGTAATTACAGCGCGAAACATGCCTATTATTTAGATGGTGTTATTGCTACTACCGATATTTGTACAGCAAACTGTTCATCAACAACTGCTACCTGGAAAACGATTTTAGTAGCAGGTTTGGGTGGTGGTGGTCGTGGGTATGTTGCATTAGATGTGACTAACCCAGCCAATCCGCCGACATTAATGTGGGAGTTTGATGCAAAAAATGCATCTACATTAAAAAATGATCCTAACCTAGGTTATAGCTTTGGCAACCCAATAATCACAAAGCGCAATATTGATGGTAAATGGGTGGTGTTATTCACCTCTGGTTATAACAACGTTTCAGATAACGATGCTTTTTATAACCTAACAACTACAAAGTTTAAACCAAATAACCCTGCTATCTACACCGCTGGAAACGGTGGCGGTTACTTGTTTGTTCTGGATGCTGCAAGTGGCGATAAGCTACAAGCTATTCCTACCTTAAATAGCCCAGGTGTTAATGCTGGCACTACTACCAGCCCTAGTGGGCTGGGTAAAATTATCTCTTTAGATTTAACTTCTAATGTAAATAAAAATACAACTTATGTTTATGGTGGTGACTTATTAGGCAACTTATGGCGTTTTGATATTAATACTAATGTAGCCGTAAAACTGGCTGAGTTAAAAGCAGGGACGATTGCTCAGCCTATTACCACAGCGCCTGAACTAGGTTTGATAAAAGGTAAAGTAGTCGTGTTTATCGGTACGGGTAAATATTTGGAAGTAGCTGACCTTAGCAACTCAGATCAACAAACCATTTATGCAATTAAAGATGAGTTTACCAGTACACCTTTGATTAATCCTCGTGCTAGCTTAGTGCCGCAAACAATTGTGCCAAGTGGTGCGGATAACCGTAAAAGTGGAACGGCCAACTCTGTTAACTTTACGACAGGCAGAGGTTGGTATGTTGATTTGCCTGATTCACGCGAACGTGTGAATATTGACCCTCAACTTGTATTAGGTACTTTGCTTATTCCAACGGCCGTTCCAGAGTCGACGGCTTGTCAGCCGGAAGGATACGGTTGGTTTAATTACTTGGATTACAAAACGGGCGGGGCGGTCATTCCAGGATCCGGTTTAGTATCTCATCGATTAAGCGCTCCTAGTGGTGGTTTTAACACACTTAATATTGGTGGCGAGGGAGTAGTGGAAAATCAACCAGTAAGTGGTAAAGATCAAGAAACAATTAACGATATTCCGTTTAATAGTAGTGCCACCGGCTTTGCAACGAAGCGATCAATCTGGCGTGAGATTATTGATTAAGCTATTTTTAAAATTATAAAGGACTGATGAGGTTGGTTTATTTCTTATCAGTCTAGCGATACAAGCATCATTTATTTATCAAGATTAAATTGATATGTTAAGGCTGGGTTTGGCTAACATGTTGCGCAGTGCTTGGCTCAATCCAGGTAAGACGTTTAACCATTGGCGGACTAATAAAAATCTTATCGTTCGATTCAATCACTAAATAATTTTCCACGCCCATATCTTTGGCTGCTTGGCTGCGTAATCCTGGTTTCGCAATAAAAATTGGTATGGTTGCAACGTCTGACAGTGTGCCTGCATTGCTTTGGGGCGGGACTAGTACAGTAACAGCTTGTGTGTCTTGTGCTGGGTAGCCAGTTACAGGGTCAATAATATGGCTATAACGCTTACCTTTTAGTTTAAAATAACGTTGGTAATCACCTGATGTGCTGATTGCCCAGCCACTTTCTAAATCCAATTTAGCGATGGCGTTTGGCTTACGTGGATGTTGAATGCTGACACGCCATGGTTTATCACCATGTTTGCCAAGTGCTATAAAGTTACCGCCAATATTAATTAATGCGTTTTTAACACCATGTTCGCGTAAAAATACTAGGGTAGTATCCAGCGCGTAGCCTTTTATGTATTCGTCCAAATCTAAGCGAACGCTAGGGTTTGTGCTGGAAATTTTGCCATTTTTAATGACAATATCTACCATCTGCGGATTGCCTTTAACTAGGCTTTGAATTTTATTATCGTTAATTTTGATGGGTTTAACTTCGTCTTTGTGAAAGCCCCAAGCATCAATTAATCCACCAATAGCTGGATTAAAAGCCCCTTTCGATTGAATAGAAAATGACGTTGCATCAGAAATAATTGCGGCAACATCGGGCTTAACAGTCACTGGCAAATTATCATTTTTAAAGGCATGATTTAGCGCCCTAATTTCACTGGGGCGCCATGCGTGCAGACGGTTGTGCAAATCTTGAAAATTACGAATGATTTCATTGGCTAAAGCTGCCGCATCTTCCTCTTGCTCGCCGTATATCGTGATAGCTACTTCAGTGCCGAATACATAGCTTTGCGTCGTATGAATGAGCTCAGGTTTGCTACAACTTGATAGCAAAGAACCAAAAACCAGAAGCAGGAATAAACGCATAGTCGCTACTATAACGCGACTTGTTTACGACTGGCAAATTGTTAACGAATTGTTTCAAGCTCTGTGATAAAAATTTGCGCGGGATTACACGGTTTATTTAAATCTTTGGTTTGCGCTGCAATTTCTACCATACCAGTGGGGCTGGTGACATTAATCTCGGTTAGGTAATCGCCAATTACATCAAGGCCAACTAAAAACAAGCCTTCTTTTTTAAGCGTTTTACCCACGGTGGTAGCAATTTCTAAATCGCGCGCAGTTAGTGCTTGTGCAACGCCTGTACCGCCAGCGGCCAAATTTCCACGTGTTTCACCCAGCTTGGGAATGCGTGCTAAGGCAAATGGTAATGGCTCACCATTGATCACGATAATGCGCTTATCGCCTTGTAAAATCGCTGGTAGATAACGCTGAACCATTACAGTTTTTGTGCCAAATAGTGTCGATATTTCCAAAACAACGCCAATATTAGGATCCGATTCAGTCAATCTAAATATACCTGTTCCGCCCATACCATCTAGCGGCTTAACAATAATATCTTGATGCTGGGTTAAAAATTTGCGAATCAAATCATTGTTTGCGGTAACCAAAAATTCTGGTGTAAATTGCGGAAATTTTGCAGTAGATAATTTCTCATTCCAACTGCGCACGGCTGTTGGATTATTAATGATGCGCGCGCCTTGGTTTGCTGCTAATTCTAACAAATAGGTGCTGTATAAATATTCATTATCAAACGGCGGGTCTTTACGCATCAAAATCGCGTCGAATTCTTTGGGTAACGCCACATACTTAACTCCTAATTCAAACCAATTTTCAGTTTGCGTAAAGTTAAATGTATTTACTTGAATGTGTACAGTTTCATTCTGTAAAAACACATCGTGTTGTTCGCATACAAACAACTCATGTCCACGCACCGCCGCTTCACGCATGATCGCGATGCTAGTGTCTTTGTAGCTTTTTAAGCTGGCTAATGGGTCAAGTATGAAAAGCAGTTTCATATGATTGATATATTCTTACGCATCTATTTATTGTAAATTTAATGCTATAAATTTAACGGATCAGTTTCTTGCAACTCAATTGCCGCTGCCAATAAAGCTAATCGTGCAACAACGCCATAAGCATAAAAACGGTTAGGTATTGTATCTGGTGCACCAGTGCAATCGGGCAAGCTACAAGGCTTTTCAAAAGCTAGTGGCTCAAAATGCGAGCCAGGCGCATTTAAGTTTTCATCCACACCGCGCCCATTATGTACGCGATAAAAACCACCAATGACAAAATGATCCATCATATAAACCACAGGCTCAGCTACCGCATCGTTAATGCTCTCAAAGGTATATACGCCTTCTTGGATAATCACTTCGCTCACTTGCTGACCTTCTTTAATCACCGACATTTTATTGCGTGCTTTACGATTTAAATCGCGTACATCGTCAGGTGATTTAACCGTCATAATACCCATGCCATAAGTGCCAGCATCGGCTTTTACAATGACAAATGGTTCTTGCGTGACGCCATATTCTGTATATTTTGCTTTAATCTTGGTGAGCAATTCATCTACTTTTGCGGCTAAACATTCTTCGCCAGTGCGTGCATGAAAGTCAATTTCCCCACAGGTTTCAAAATAAGGATTTAATAACCAATCATCAATATCCAAAAGTTTGGAAAATTCAGCAACAACACGGTTGTAAGCTTCAAAATGCGTCGATTTTCGTCTAACGTGCCAACCTGCGTGTAGCGGTGGAATCAAATCTTGCTCAAGATTTTTCAGTATATCTGGTACACCACCGGATAGATCGTTATTCAACAAAATCGCACAGCTATCAAAATCACCCAATTCTTTATTGATTAACTTAATGCGATTTTTAACGCGCACCACTGGCTCAAGCAATAGCTTTTGTCCATCATGTGCTTCTAATAAAGTAGGTTCAGTGATTTCAGGTGAAATGCTACCTACGCGTACATCTAAACCTGCGGCTTTCATGATGTTCACTAGCTCAATTACATTGCGCAGATAATAAGTATTGCGTGTGTGATTTTCTGGAATAATCATCAAGCGATGTGCTTCAGGGCAGATTTTTTCCACCGCAACTTGTGCAGCTTGCACACTTAAACTTAAAAATTCTGGATTCAGATTATTGAATCCACCTGGAAATAAATTCGTATCCACAGGCGCTAATTTAAAACCAGAATTGCGTAAATCAACCGAAGCATAAAATGGTGATGCATATTCCAGCCATTGAGAGCGAAACCAATGCTCAATTTTCGGCATGTCTTGTAGCATGCGTGTTTCTAAGCTAAGTAGTGGGCCGCTGAGTGCGGTTGTTAAATGTGGAACCATGGAAAATCCCTAACGATATGATTGGTCTGTATAGCTTTTATTATGGCGCGATTTGTTTGCTCTGCACAGTTTCTATACCATGTTGCGCTTGCAAATCCGCGTGATAGCTACTTCTTACCATGGGGCCACTGGCAGCATTATTAAAGCCCATTGCATCGGCTTTTTGTTTTAAATCAGCAAAAGTGTCCGGTGTCACATAACGCATCACTGGTAAATGATGTACGCTTGGCTGTAAATACTGCCCTAGCGTTAGCATGCTAACGTTGTGCGCGCGCAAGTCTTGCATCACTTGTAATATCTCATCATCGGTTTCGCCTAAACCAAGCATTAAGCCAGATTTAGTTGGAATGTGTGGATACATTTCAGAAAATATTTTAAGCAAAGTCAGCGAGTTTTGATAATCTGAACCAGGGCGCGCTTGTTTATATAAACGTGGCACCGTTTCAAGATTGTGGTTCATCACATCGGGCGGCGCTTTGCGTAAAATTTCCAATGCCACATCCAGTCGGCCACGGAAATCTGGCACTAAAATTTCAATTTTGATTTGTGGCGAAGCTTTGCGTACCGCGTGAATGCAGTCGACAAAATGTTGAGCGCCGCCATCTTTTAAATCATCACGATCAACGGAGGTGATCACTACATATTTCAAGCGCATTTGCGCAATGGTGCGCGCTAAATTAGCGGGTTCATTCACATCCGGCGGCAAAGGTTTACCATGCGCAACATCGCAGAATGGGCAGCGGCGTGTACAAATATCACCCAGAATCATAAACGTAGCAGTGCCGCCACTGAAGCATTCACCAATATTGGGACAACTTGCTTCTTCACAAACGGTATGTAAATTGTTTTCACGCAGAATCTGTTTAATCTCTTGAAAGCGCGCGCTATCTGGCACTTTCATGCGTATCCATTCTGGCTTACGCAACATGGGCATTGGGATGATTTTGATAGGAATTCGCGCAGTTTTTTCTGCATCAATCTGCTTAACACCGGCGATTTTTTTAGGTGTTGGGCTATTAATAACTGGCTCGTTAATAATCATTTCAGGCATGTGTTAATTTTTCTTTAAGTAATTGCAATAAAGCTGCACCTAATTGTTGTGGCGTTTGATTAACACCTAGGTCTTTAGTTTGCGTCATTTGCAGGCCAGCATAACCACAAGGATCAATCGCAGAAAAAGGTGATAAATCCATATTCACATTTAAACTTAAGCCATGATAACAGCAATTATTTTTTAATCTTAGTCCTAGCGAGGCGATTTTTTTTTGATGGTTATCAATTGTTACATACACGCCAGGCGCGTCATTTTTAGTTGTGCTTTTAATTTGATAGGTAGCGAGCAATTCAATGATACTGGTTTCGATGATATGCACCAATTGGCGTACGTTTAAGTGATGACGTTTTAGATCCAACAGGCAATAAATAATCACCTGCCCAATGCCATGATAAGTGATTTTACCGCCGCGATCGACCAGTGCGACTGGGATTTGATTGTCTGGCAGGCGTACGTTTTTGCGGTTTAAGCCTAAAGTGTAAACGCTATCATGCTCGGTTAACCATAATTCATCAGGAGTTTCGGCCGTTCTATTCGCCGTAAAAGTTTGCATTGCGGCGAGCGTGTATTGGTAATCCGTGCGACCTAAATCGCGGATGATGACATCGGGAAACATTAAAGCAGGATTGGATAGTTGCATGGCTGGAGAATTTCCATGGATGCACCATTTGATGGCGCAATTAAATGATTACAGCACAACTTTTACCATCGGATGGCTAGTTAAGGCGCGATAAATATCATCTAATTGCGGTTTGGAAGTGACATAAACCATGCAAGTAAGGCTGATATATTTACCACCAGAACTACCACGCATCTCAATATTTGCGGCATCAAAATCTGGGAGTAATTGCCGTATTGTCTTAATGACTTCATCGGTAAAGTCGGCATGTGTTTCACCCATTACCTTAATCGGAAAATCACAAGGAAACTCGATTAAAGTTTCAGGGCTATTCACTACAACATTTGGATTGGGTAAATCTTCTGCCATTTTTAAGTTAACTATTTAATTTATTGCAACATTAAACGGATACTATCGGCAATTCTGCCAAAGAATCCAGCTTGCTCAACAGAACGGGCGGCAAATAACTTTTGTTCGTTGATGATTTTTCCATCCAGTGTAAAAGTGATTTTTCCAATCACTTGACCAACTTTAATAGGTGCAATCAGCGGCTGTTGGCTGGTCATGCTGGCTTTTACTTTTGCATAATCACCTTTTGGTAAAGTCAGGTAAAAGTCTTTGGCAACGGTGGCCGCGACGGTTTTTTCTTGGCCTTTAAATACGCGTAAGTTATTAATGGTTTGTGCTTGTTTATAAACCAATGTCGATTCGTAAAACTGAAAGCCATAATTCAACAATTTTTGGCTTTCGCTGGCGCGCATTGATTCGCTGACTGCGCCTAATACTACAGAAACCAAGCGTGTGTCACCGCGTTTTGATGAGGAAATTAAGCAGTAACCAGCGCTCTCAGTGTGGCCAGTTTTCATGCCATCTACGTTGGCATCCAGCCACAATAAACGATTGCGATTTGGCTGCGTGATTTTGTTATAGGTGTATTCTTTAACCGAGTAAAGACGGCGATATTCCAGCGGAAAATCGCGAATTAATGCAGATGCTAACAGTGCCAAATCATTCGCTGTCGTGTAATGATTGCTATCTGGTAAGCCAGTCGCATTCATATAATGCGTATTTTTCATGCCGAGTTTTGCGGCCTGTTTGTTCATCATATCGGCAAATTGTTCTTCCGCACCAGCAACACCTTCCGCCAATGCAATCGATGAATCATTACCGGATTGAATAATCGTGCCATGCAAAAGCTCATCTACTGTCACGGGTTTATTCGGCTCAATAAACATTTTAGAGCCTTCCACTTTCCAAGCTTTTTCTGATACAGGCAGTATTTGTTCTAACTTTAAATGTCCTTGCTGAATCGCGCTAAATACCACGTAAGCCGTCATGATTTTAGTCAGCGATGCTGGCTCGATGCGCTCATCTTTTTTGTAAGAGGCGATTGCAGTACCGCTGTTAAAGTCCTGCAACAGATAGGCTTTTACCGCCAGTGTTGGTGGGGGCGCAATTTGTGCAGCCAAAGTTGCTGTGCTTGAAAATAGCAAGCTGGTGAAAAGTGATAGGTAGAGTGAGATACGCATAGTTTTAATTAAATAATCTTGTATTAAATAGTTTTTTTGGTTTTATAAATTGTATAAATTTAAAGGTTAAGTAGTTTTATTAGATAACTTTAAATGCATGCTAGTGAGTTGAATGGTTAGATGAAAATCTACTTATTGATTAACAATAATAGCAGACAAATTCAGCTCTCTACGAATTTTAGCGGCAGTTAAATCAGCATCCGATTTATTGTCATAAGGGCCTAATTTCAGCCGATAAAGACCATTATTATACACGCTGTTAATACCCACATTTGGTGCAATTTGTAACGTCTGAATTTTTTTAGTCAGTGACTCTGCATTCACTTCATTCTTAAAAGCGCCTGCTTGCACAAAGTATTGAATCGTTGTGGATGTAGTATTTGCAGCCTGCGAAGTGGTGCTAATAGTCGTCGTTACCTGCCCGTTTGTTTGCGAACTGGTTTGAATATTCGTTTGATTTGGCTGTGTTATTGCTGGCGTAGATTGTGCTGCAGTAGATTGAGTTGGTGAATCTGGAGTTTGTGTAGCTTGGGTATAACTTGACACATTTTTCGGATCAATCGCTTCTACTTCTACCAACGTGCTGCCTGTGGATGTAAATCGCAATTTGTATGCGGCCGCATAAGATAAATCGATAATGCGACTGCTTTTAAATGGACCTCTATCATTCACGCGCACAATCACAAAACGTCCGTTTGCAGGATTAGTGACTTTAGCGTAACTCGGTAAAGGTAAGGTAGTGTGCGCGGCGGACATGCTGTACATATCATAGACTTCGCCGCTAGAAGTTTTTCTGCCATGGTAACGTTTGCCATACCACGATGCGACGCCGCGTTCTTTGTATGGTTGCCAAGTTGTCATTGGCTTGTAAGTTGCGCCTAGTGCTTTGTAAGGCTTATTGGCACGGTCTAAATACGGTTCGTTCTTAGGCGTTGCGTTAGGAATGCTATCAATATCTGTAGGTGGATTATCGCCAGGCCCATCGTCTAAATAATAACCACCAGATTTAGGCGTTGTAACGGTACTGTTTGGTTGGCTGATTGTTTTCTTAGCAGGCGATGGTTCTGAAGGTTTTGTTGTGTTTGATCCGCCACAAGCGTATAAGAAAACCGTACATAGCATGATTAACAGGCTGTTTTTTTGCATTAATTGCTGTCCTTAAATATTGATTCTTATCTGTTTTGCTTTATTAAAACTAGTACTGATTAGTCATTAGCCTGAGGCAACCAGTTTTTTATGTGTGCGAATACTCATTAAAATACCGAAGCAAATAAATAACGAAACCATTGATGTACCGCCATAGCTAATCAAAGGCAGAGGCACGCCGACCACAGGCAATATACCACTCACCATGCCGATGTTGACGAAGGCATAAGTAAAGAAGGTTAGTGTAATGCTACCTGCAAGCAATCGGCTAAACGTCGTTTGCGCTTGGCCTGCAATCACTAAACCGCGTGCGATGATTAAACTGAACAAAACTAACAGCAATAAGTTCCCGATTAAGCCAAATTCTTCGCCGAATACTGCAAAAATAAAATCAGTGGTGCGCTCTGGTAAAAAATCCAACTGCGATTGTGTGCCGTTGAGCCAGCCTTTGCCAGTGACACCGCCTGAGCCTAATGCAATGGTTGCTTGTATGGTGTGATAGCCGGCGCCCAAAGGGTCTTGCGTTGGATCAATTAGAATTTCGATTCTTTTACGTTGATAGTCATGCAACATTGACCAGAAAATAGGCGCCAATGCACCAATGCTCACCGCGCCGCCAAGTAGAAATTTCCAGCTGAGGCCGGCTAAAAATAATACATAAAAGCCCGACGCCGTAATCATTAACGAAGTGCCTAAATCAGGTTGTTTCATGATTAATGCGACAGGCGTTATCAATAAGACGGCCGCAATTATAAAGTCTTGAATGCGTGGACTGGCTTCCCGCTTTGCAAAGAACCATGCCAGCATCATCGGTGCGGCAATACGCATGATTTCTGAAGGCTGGATTTTAGTAAAACCTAAGTTTAACCAGCGGCGCGCACCATGGCTAATATCGCCAAATAATGCCACGCAAATCAGTAATAACACGCCAAGAATATAAGCAGGTACCGCAATGCGCTCCAGTAGTTGGGGCTGAATATTGGCGACAAGCGACATAGCGACAAGTGCTACGCCAATATTAATCAGTTGCGAGCTGATACGATTAAAGCTCTGACCAGAGGCGCTATACAGCACAAATAAGCCGACCAGCAATGTGAACAATAAACAGCTGATTAAAAATGAATCGATATGCTTAAAAAAACCTTGTATCAGTTTACTAAGCATGAAAAATCTCAGTTCTAATCAAAATGCTAAGCCTAGTTTTAATGCTAGTCATGCAGTTCTTCTTCCTCTGGAATTTGAGTTGTGCTGCCATCTAACGGATTAACCGTCATTGCATTTGGCACAGCGACAGGTGGCTGCCCATCTTTAGGTACATCGACAGCAGGCAGTTTGCCTAATAAATAATAATCCATCACTTTTCGTGCAATTGGCCCAGCTGTAGAGCCGCCATGCCTGCCGTTTTCAACAATCACAGCCACTGCAATAGTTGGATTTTCTGCTGGTGCATAAGCGATAAACAAGGCATGGTCGAGATGCCGCTCATTCATTAATTTTTCGTTATACTTTTCATTCTGTCTAATGCCAATCACTTGCGCAGTACCCGTTTTGGCGGCAATGCTGTAACCAGCATTTGCACCCACCGCCACAGCTGTTCCGCCTGGTAGAGTCACATCAATCATGCCCTGCCTGACGATATCTAAATTAGCATCATTTAACACAATTTTATCGTTAATAAAATTGGCAGTTGCTGTACTGACACCTGTTTTAGTATTAGTAATCGCTGACACCAAATGCGGGCGCATGGCCACACCTTTGTTCGCTAAAATAGCAGTCGCTTGCGCCAGTTGCATGGGTGTTGTTAATGTGTAGCCTTGACCAATACCAACAATAACGGTTTCGCCCTTATACCAAGGTTGTTTAAAACGGCGTTGTTTCCACTCTGGTGTGGGTAATAAACCGCCCACTTCGCCTGCAATATCAATTCCGCTTTTACGGCCAAAACCAAAATGCCTGACAAAATCAGTGAGCTTTTCAATGCCTAATTCCATCGCCAGCCCGTAAAAAAACGTATCGCAAGAAATGGTAATCGCGCGTTGCATATCCACAACGCCATGACCACTTGGCTTCCAATCACGATAACGATGCGTACTATTGGGCAACGTAAAATAGCCGTTGTCATTGATACTGAAGGGCGGTTGGCGTTTCCCTGCCTCAAGCCCAGCTAGCGCAACAAAAGGTTTAAAAGTAGAGCCTGGCGGATAAATGCCGCGTAAAGGGCGGTTAATCAGCGGCTTATCCAGCGATTCATTCAGCAGTTTCCAGTTTTCGACATCAATGCCATCCACAAACAGATTCGGGTCAAATGTCGGCATGCTGACAAACGCTAACACTTCGCCTGTATTTGGTTTGATTGCAACCAGCGCGCCACGGCGTTCACCAAATGCCGCTTCCGCAATCTCTTGCAGTTTAATATCGGCTGCCAATACCAAGTTATTACCAGAAACTGGTGCCGTGCTAGAAAGCACGCGCACCGCTTTGCCATCGGCATCAATCTCTACTTGCTGAAAACCAGTCGTGCCATGCAATTCTGACTCATAAGATTGCTCTATGCCGCTTTTACCAATGTGGTCAGAGCCTTTGTAATTAGACAGCACTTCATTTTCGGCTAGTTTAACTAAATCTTTATCGTTAATGCGGCCAATGTAGCCAATCATATGTGCGCCCAACTTTCCTTGCGGATAATGGCGGAATAAGCGCGATTTAATCTCGACACCAGGAAAGCGGTAACGATTTACCGCAAATCTAGCGGCTTCGCCCTCATTTAAATGCGTGCGCAGCGGTATGCTTTCGAAAACGTGGCTTTGGGCTTTAAGCTTTTTGAAACGTTTCAAGTCAACGCTGCTCACTTCAACCAATTGAGCTAATTCAGCAATGGTGGCGTCTAAATTTTCTATTTTTGAAGGGGTGATTTCTAGAGTATAAACAAAAAAGTTATGCGCTAAAACCACGCCGTTTCTGTCGGTAATCAAGCCCCGATTAGGCGTAATGGGCACGATGGAAATACGATTATTTTCAGCCAAGGTTTGATAATAATCGTAGCGATTGATCTGCAGAAAATAAAATCGCGCGGCCAATATACTAAAAGCAATCAGGACGAATAGACCCAGTACGGTTAAGCGCACCCTGAAATTATGCAGCTCGTTTTGATAGTTTTTGATTTCGTTACTGTAGGCCATACGCTGCGCAAAAACCCGTTAAGACTGCCATTAAGACTTGGGACGCGTTATTGCGCCGAATAGCAATATCATCAATTGCCACAAGAGTAAACCAGAAATTACCGGCCAAAAATAATGTAAGCCAGGATTATCGTTGCCTTCAAATAGTTTTAACAGCAACATTAATACACGCTCAAACAGTAACAATGCAAATACGTAGCCAAGCAGTTGAAGTGGGTTGAATAATACTAATCTACGTTGATAACTTAACCCAATAAATGCGACCAAAGTGAAGCTGAGTGCATGCTGGCCCAGCAAACTACCTGTGGCTAAATCGACCAATAAACCCGCTATCCAAGCCGTGCCGATATTGCATAGATGCGGCGCGCGCAATAACCAATACAATATGACGATTAACATGAAATCAGGGCGAAAAATAATGCCTTGTCCAACCCATGGAAAAAGTTGGCACAATAATGCGATTAACAAAGTGGTATAAACGGCAACAAGGCTAGTTGGGCGCATTGGGCTTAACCTTGCTGTTTGGATTAACTTGGCTGTTAGGACTAACTTGATTATTAGGTGTAGTCAGGTTATTGGTCTGAGCTGGAATGTTCGGTTTAGATGCAGCAGAGCTATTAGTTGCTCTACTCGCTTTAGCTTTAGTTAAATCTGGTGTTTTAGAAACTGTCGGCGGATTAGTATTGGTTAATGTTTGTTTTGGCATCGCCTCTTTAGTAGACGGCAATTCTAAAACCAGTAGTTGCAAGTGGTTACTCACTTCTGCAACGGGCGTGCTAATGATTTTAGCAAAAGGCGATTCGGGATCTTGTAATATTTGCGTCACTTTTGCCACCGCTAAACCTGCTGGATAAATGCCATCGATGCCAGAAGTCACCAATGTATCGCCCACTTTAATATCGACATTGGTGGGCAAATAAGGAATATCCAGCGTATTGTCGCCTTCGCCAAATGCAATGGCGCGTAGCTGATTGCGTTCGATTTGGACTGGAATAGACAAAGCTTTATCGGTAATTAGTGTGACTTCGCTGCTAAACGGAAACACGCGAGTGACTTGACCAAGTACGCCTTTTGAATCAACCACTGCCTGACCAGCTTTGATATTGTGCTGGCTACCACGGTTAATCACCACCACGCGGCTAAATGGGTCACGTCCAGTGTGGGAAATCTCGCCCAAGATGGCTTTTGGCTGAATAGGAATGTCGCCATTCAGCAAGCTGCGCAAATGAGCATTTTCAGCTTCAATAGTATTTAATCGTTGTAATCTGACTTGATGTTCGAAAGCTTGTTGTTTGAGTGAATAATTTTCTTGCACCATTTCATTGTGCGCAGAAAAGTATTTATTTACGTCGCGTACCCAATTGCTGGGTGCATTGGCAACCATTTCTAAGGGATGCAACGCCGCGATAAACCCTTGACGTAGTTGCGAGAGATAATTTAAGCGCGCATCGATGGCCATAAAACTGATAGACAATGCACAAAAAAATACCGTGCGTGAAAACGCGCTGGCGCCGCGGACGAAAAAAGCTGGAGTTTGTTGAGGATCTAGCTTTTGATGAACACCTTTAAGCATGCCAATGCGAGTAATTGATTGATATCGATGAATTACTCATTCGCAAACACGTTACCAAGCTTGTCCATTTCTTCCAACGCTCGGCCACAGCCACGCGCAACGCAAGTCAGCGGATCTTCTGCCACAATCACTGGCAAACCAGTTTCTTCCACTAGCAAACGATCTAAATCGCGCAACAATGCGCCGCCGCCAGTTAATACCATGCCTTTTTCAGCGATGTCTGCACCCAGTTCAGGGGGCGTTTGTTCTAGCGCACCTTTTACTGCGCCTACAATTGAATTCAACGGTTCAGTTAAGGCTTCTAAAATCTCATTGCTAGAGATAGTAAATTTGCGCGGTAAGCCTTCAGCCAAATTGCGACCTGTTACTTCCATTTCTAATACTTCAGAACCTGGGAAAGCAGAGCCGATTCTTTTCTTAATCGCTTCAGCAGTTGGCTCGGAAATTTGCATGCCGTAATTGCGGCGAATGTAATCAATAATCGCTTGGTCAAATTTATCGCCGCCAACACGTTCTGATTTAGCGTAAACAATACCGCCTAATGAAATCACGCCAACTTCTGTTGTACCGCCACCAATATCCACCACCATCGAGCCGGTTGCTTCTGCAACTGGCATATCAGCACCAATGGCTGCAGCCATTGGTTCTTCAATGAGGAATACTTGTTTAGCGCCTGCGCGTTCAGCAGACTCTTTAATAGCACGACGTTCAACTTGGGTGGAGCCGACTGGCACACAAATAATAATGCGCGGGCTAGGTGAAAACCAACGTGATTCGTGTACTTTGCGAATGAAATATTTGAGCATTTGCTCAGTAATGGTGAAATCGGCAATCACGCCATCTTTCATTGGGCGAATCGCTTGAATATTTGCTGGTGCGCGGCCAAGCATGCCTTTGGCGTCTGAGCCAACTGCTAGTAATACTTTCTTGCCGTTTGGGCCGCCTTCTGTACGAATCGCCACTACTGACGGTTCATTGAGTACGATGCCTCTGCCACGCGCGTAGATTAACGTGTTTGCAGTACCCAAATCGATGGCTAAATCATTAGAAAAGTAACTGTTTATAAAACCAATCATATTGTTTATCCTGTGTTTTTGTATTGCGCCGTGCCAGTCGCCAATGCAACTTAAGCATGCTTAGAAATCAAGGTATAATAGCGTAAATTACAGCTAAAATTAAGCTGTAATTGAAGTTTATTATGGCAGTTTGTTACATACAGACGTCAAAACTTTTAAATTTTATTTAAAATAATTCCCTAAATTTTCAAATTGAACAGTTGTCATGGCTCTTAATATCACCGATATCAAACGCATTGCACATTTGGCGCGCTTAGAAATTAGCGAACAAGAAGCCAATCAAACACTCACAAAACTCACCGGTATTTTAGGCTTAATCGAGCAAATGCAGGCGGTTGATACCACTGGTATCACACCGATGTCGCATTCGCAAGATGTCGTGCAGCGCTTAAGAGCCGATGTCGTAACAGCCACTAATCAACGCGAAACGTTTCAAGCCAATGCACCGACTTTGGGTAATGGCTCAACTGAAAAAGCAGTGGATAGCGGCTTGTATTTAGTACCAAAAGTGATTGAATAGAATAAAAAATGATTAATAGCAGCCCTATAAATTCAAGCTTAAGCCAACTGAGCCAAATGTTGGCTAAAAAAGAAATTTCCAGCGTGGAATTGACGCAAACGTTCTTAGATCGTATTGCTAAACATAATCCCGCTATTAACGCTTATATTGCGTTAGATTCCGATAAAACATTGGCACAAGCAAGCGCCGCTGATGTACGTATCGCTAACGGTACAGCTGAGCCATTAACGGGAATTCCATTTGCACAGAAAGATATTTTTTGCGCCAAAGGCTGGCAGACTACTTGCGGTTCTAAAATGTTGGCGAACTTTATTGCACCTTACGATGCGCATGTGATTACACAATTTGACAACGCAGGCGCTGTTAATTTGGGTAAAACCAATATGGATGAATTCGCGATGGGTTCTTCTAACGAAACCAGCTATTTTGGCGGCGTTAAAAACCCGTGGGATTTTGATCGCGTACCAGGCGGCAGTTCAGGCGGCTCTGCTGCTGCTGTGGCTGCGCGTTTATGTGCGGCGGCGACTGGAACTGATACAGGCGGTTCAATCCGCCAGCCAGCGAGTTTGTGTGGTTTTACTGGTTTAAAGCCAACCTACGGTTTGGTTTCACGTTACGGCATGATCGCGTTCGCTTCTAGCTTAGACCAAGCAGGGCCAATGGCAAAAAGCGCGGAAGATTGTGCGTTGATGATGAATGTGATGACAGGTTTTGATGATCGCGATTCCACCAGTTTGAATCGCCCCAAAGAAGATTACACGCGCGGCTTAAGTAAAATAACAGGTGAGCAACCACTCAAAGGTTTACGCATTGGTTTGCCAAAAGAATATTTTGCCGATGGTTTAGACGCGAATGTAGCGAAAGTCGTGCAAGAAGCGATTGTTGAATATCGCAAGCTGGGCGCAGAAATGGTAGATATTTCACTGCCAAATAGTCAATTATCGATTCCTGTTTACTATGTACTCGCGCCGGCCGAAGCCAGTTCTAATCTGTCGCGTTACGATGGTGTGCGTTATGGACATCGTGCAGCGGAATATGATGATTTGATGGACATGTATATGAAAAGCCGCGCAGAAGGCTTTGGCGCGGAAGTGAAACGCCGCATTTTGATAGGTACTTATGTGTTAAGTGCTGGCTATTACGATGCTTACTATTTAAAAGCGCAGCAGATTCGCCGTTTAATTGCGCAAGATTTTACCGAAGCATTTAAACAATGTGATGTGATTATGGGGCCAACTGCGCCATCAACCGCGTTTAAAGCGGGCGAAAAAGCCGACGATCCTGTGGCGATGTATTTGCAAGACGTTTACACCATTGCCACCAATTTGGCAGGTTTGCCAGGCATGAGTATTCCTGCAGGTTTCTCGAATGGTTTGCCAGTGGGCTTGCAATTAATGGGTAATTATTTTGATGAAGCGCGCATGTTAGATGTAGCGCATGCTTATCAACAAGTGACAGATTGGCATCTCGCAATGCCAGAGGGTATTTAAGATGGAATGGGAAGTCGTCATCGGGCTAGAAACCCACACGCAATTGCGTACCAACACTAAGATTTTCAGTGGCGCATCTATTCAATATGGTGCTGCGCCGAATACGCAAGCAGATGAAGTTAGCACAGCTTTGCCAGGCGTATTGCCTGTGTTAAATAAACAAGCGGTGGAATGCGCGATTAAATTTGGCTTGGCAATTAATGCCGACATTCCAGCACGCTCAGTATTTTCACGCAAAAATTACTTTTATCCAGACTTGCCTAAGGGTTATCAAATCAGCCAGTTTGAGTTGCCTGTGGTTGGCAAAGGTGCAGTGACGATTCAAGTACCAGCTAACGGCAAAAACGCCGCTTATGAAAAAGTAATCAACATCACGCGTGCGCATTTAGAAGAAGATGCGGGCAAATCAGTTCACGGCGCAGTTGAAGGCATGAGTGGCATCGATTTAAACCGTGCAGGCACGCCATTGTTAGAGATTGTGACTGAGCCCGATATGCGCAGCGCAGCAGAAGCGGTGGCTTATGCCAAAAAACTGCATGAGCTAGTGCAATGGATTGATATTTGCGACGGCAATATGCAAGAAGGCAGTTTTCGCTGCGATGTAAACGTTTCTGTACGTCCAAAAGGTCAGGAAAAATTTGGTACGCGGCGCGAGATTAAAAACCTGAACTCATTCAAATTTATGACGCAGGCGATTGAGTATGAAACACGCTGGCAAATTGAAACGCTAGAAGACGGCGGCACGATTCAACAAGCAACGGTTTTATTTAACCCTGATACGGGTGAAACAAAAGCCATGCGCTCTAAAGAAGAAGCGAACGATTACCGCTATTTTCCTGACCCAGATTTGTTGCCTTTAGAAGTTACCGCCGCTGATAAAGCGCGCGTGCAAGCCACGATGCCAGAATTGCCAGAAGCAATGAAAGCAAGATTTGAGGCGGAATATGGGTTAAGTAGTTACGATGCCGCAGCATTGACTGCCAGCCGTGAATTGGCGGATTACTTTACCACAACTGTAAATGCTGGTGCAGAAGCAAAGCCAGCCGCCAATTGGGTAATGGGTGCAATAATGGCTAGACTAAATGCTGAAGAAAAATCAATTACGGATTGCCCTGTATCACCAAACATTTTAGCTGCATTAATTAAGTTGATTGCTAGTGGAAAAATTAGCAACAAAATTGCCAAAGATACTGTTTTACCTGCATTGTGGACTGTTGTCGTAGGACGCTTTAGTCTAACAAGTCCTGAAGACGGTGTATTGATGATGGTAAATGAATTAGGAGTTGTGCAAATTAGCGATTCAAGTGAGGTTGAACTCATTATTGATGAGGTATTAGCGGCTAATCAAGCGATGGTGGAAGAGTTTAAAGCGGGCAAAGAAAAAGCGTTTAATGCGCTAGTGGGTCAAGCCATGAAAGCCAGTAAAGGTAAGGCAAACCCAGCGCAGGTGAATGAGATTTTAAAGAAAAAACTCACAGCTAGTTAATTTGAATATCTGTTTAAATATTAGGTTAAGTCATTTATTTAAATTGAAATACTTAACCATTATTTGATGGCAATTTTTTGAGCTATTGAACGCTTAAGCTAGCCGCCATCGCAGGTTCATTTGTATTAAAGTTGTTTTGTTTCAGTGCTATAAAGCGATTTTTTTCTTCCGCATAACGTTTACGCGTCGCGTCCATATTTTGTTTACGTTTCGCAATTTGCTGATTAATGTTATCCATCTCAAGTTGCGATTGTTTCAACTCTTCCACTAACGTAGCTGGTAAAGCTTTGTTTTTAGCCTTTAAAGTTTGCGCGGTTTTGTTGTTGCTCTCATTGCTACGTAACATATTTTTTTTACGTTGAGCGAGTGATTGCAAAGCCGCGTAATCCGTTTCTAAATTGCGTTCGCAAGCCAAATCGATTTCATTTGCGTTAGTGTAAGACGCTAATAACACTTTATCAGCGCGTTGCTGCGCTAATTTTTCCTGCTGTTTTTGCTGGTCTACAACATTTTTTTGGTCGGCTCTTACATTCTGTTTAATCACAATACCGTTATTGCGTATTTCGGTGTTGCTACGGCCAGCTTCTTGAGACGGCAATTTATCGCTGTAATGCGTCACGCCATCACTATCTTTCCACTTCACAATTTTATTAGTATCGGCAATTGCAGAAATAGACAACAGACTAAAACTGGTACTTAACAGTAAAATAAAAGTAATTTTTTTCATCATTTTATTCAGTCGTTTTTAGTGAGTGATATGGTTTCAACTAATTAAGTTACGCCATATTGTTGGCGATACGATTGAACATTAAGCAAATGCTGTGCCATATCATCTTTGTTTTCAATGTATTGCAATAAATCGGTCAAATTTGCGATAGCGCAAACGGGTAGTTGATGCAGTTTCTGCACCTCTTGTACCGCCGATATATCACCTAAGCCTTTTTCTTGGCGATCCAACGCAATCGCCACGCCACAAGGGATTGCGCCATTTTTTGTAATTAAATCAACTGATTCGCGCACTGATGTACCTGCCGAAATCACGTCATCGATGATTAAAACACGACCTTTTAGCGGGCTGCCAACAATGACACCGCCCTCGCCGTGATCTTTGGCTTCTTTGCGATTGTAAGCGTAGGGCAGATTGTGACCATTTTTGGCAAAAGCGATCGCGATTGCCGCAGCCAACGTGATACCTTTATAAGCTGGGCCGTACAACATATCGAACTGAATGCCCGATTGTTGGATGCTCTGATAGTAAAATTCACCCAGCTTTAATAAGCTTTCGCCATCGTTAAATAAGCCAGCGTTAAAAAAATAGGGGCTTAAACGGCCGGCTTTGGTTTTAAATTCACCAAATTTTAATACCTGCTTTTGAATAGAAAAAGCGATAAAATCTTGGCTTAATTGTTTGTTTAAGTTACTTGCATCAGGCTCTAATTGGGCTTTAGTCGTCATTTTAGTCATCATTCATTCATCGAAAGTCAATTATGCGCATTATAACTGCGAATTTAAATGGAATCCGCTCAGCGGCCAACAAGGGTTTTTTTGCTTGGTTGCAAACGCAACAAGCCGATGTGATCTGCCTGCAAGAAGTAAAAGCGCAAGCGGCGGATATGACCGCAGAAATGCTGGCGCCGGCTGGTTATTATGGCTGTTTTCATTATGCAGAAAAAAAAGGTTATAGCGGTGTTGGCATTTATTCTAAAAGCAAGCCAGATGCAGTTATTGAAGGTTTAAGTCATTTCAATCCAGCCATGGCAGATATTGACAGAGAAGGCCGCTATATTGAGGCCAGTTTTGGAAATTTGAGTGTGATTTCTTTATATTTGCCCAGCGGATCAAGCGGCGAAGAACGGCAGACATTTAAATTTGGCGTACTCGCGCGCATTATGCCGCATTTAGAAGCGTTAAGAAAAAGCGGTCGCGATGTTGTAGTGTGCGGCGATTGGAACATCGCGCATCAAGAAATTGATTTAAAAAACTACAAAGGCAATAAAAAGAACTCGGGTTTTTTGCCAGAAGAGCGCGCTTGGTTAACTGATTTATTCGGTCGTGTCGGCTGGGTGGATGTGTACCGCGCGCTGCATCCGAACACGACTGATGAATGTTATACGTGGTGGAGTAATCGCGGTGCGGCGTATGAAAAAAATGTGGGTTGGCGGTTGGATTATCAAGTCGCTACGCCAGAATTCGCGCTAAAAGCCACACAAGTGTCGATTTATAAAACACAAAGATTCAGCGATCATGCGCCATTAATTATTGATTATTCAGCATAAACACTAGATAAAAATTGCCTCAAAAAAAGTGTTAACTTGCATTTAAAAACAGCTTTTAAAAGCTGTTTTTTGAAATAAAAAAGCGTCTGAATTGCTTTTTTAAAGTAATTGTAAGGTTAACAAAGTTATCCCGACTAAATGTTGTGCAGTGCGTGATGAATCTATTTTGTCTCGCTGCACGTATCTAAAGACTTCTACCTTTGCATCTGGCGATGGTGGATTTTTCATAACATTTAGGAAGGAATGACCATGTCGATTCAAACATCATCATCAATGAGCAAAGGCGCATTATTAGCAGTTGGTGCAGCAGCGCTTATCTTGGCTGGCTGTGCAGGCAGTGGCGCAAACACGGCTAGCAGCGGTTCTACAGTTGCCTGTGTGGGCGTAAACTCATGCAAAGGCACTAGCGCATGTAAAACAGCCGGTAATGACTGTAAAGGCCACAACGCCTGTAAAACGGCAAAAAATGCTTGTAAAGGTCAAGGCTCTTGCAAAACAGCGGCCAATGCTTGTAAAGGTCAAAATGCTTGTGCTGGCCAAGGTCACTTAGCATTAACTGGCGCAGAATGTACTTCTAAAGGCGGTCACGAAGTATAAATTTAAATGTGAGCAAGTGATGTTCACGCCATTCTCATGCAATTATCTTTAAAAATTGCATGAGAATGGATAATTAAAATGTTAACTAAAACAGGATGTTAATCCATACTTAACACACAAATGTCTAACAATCTTCCATTTTTAGGTTTTGGCTTAGGTTTACGCACAGAACATTACAACGATATTTTGGCATCCAAACCGAATATCGATTGGTTTGAGGCGCTGTCAGAAAACTATATGATTCCTGGCGGCAAGCCGTTGCATTATTTAGACCGTATTCGCGAAAATTATCCTGTCGTCATGCATGGTGTATCGCTTTCTATCGGCTCTACAACCACTATTGATAAAGATTACCTGCGCGATTTGCGTAAGCTTGCGGATCGCGTACAACCCGCTTGGATTTCGGATCATTTATGTTGGACAGGCGTGCATGGCCAAAATATGCATGATTTATTGCCGTTGCCTTACACTGAAGAAACCGCTAACCATGTGGCGGAGCGCGTTGGTATCGTACAAGATTATTTGGGTCGCCAAATTTTGCTGGAAAATGTATCCAGCTACGCCAGTTATGTGGATTCAACGATGGCGGAGTGGGAATTCATTCAGTTAATTGCTGAAAAAGCCGATTGTTTGCTGTTATTGGATGTGAATAATATTTATGTCAGCAGTTATAACCATCAATTTGACGCCAAAAAATTCATCGATGGCATTCCCCAAAAACGCGTGCAACAAATCCATTTGGCGGGACATCACAATCATGGCGATTACATTATCGATACGCATGACGCGCCTGTAATTGACCCAGTTTGGGATTTATATGCTTACGCGTTATCGCGTTTTGGTGCGGTATCGACCATGATTGAGCGCGATGACCAAATGCCAGAATTAGATGAGTTGGTGCAAGAATTACAAATTGCGCGCGATATTGCCGCCAAAGAATTATCGGTGGCGGCATGAGTCGACTAGCTCAATTACAAGCCGATTTTCAAGCCTATTTAATGGATGAAGATAAAGGCGCAGCATTTAAAAACTGTATTGTTGATGATGCAAAAGTTGGGGTAAAAAGAAGGTTAAGTATTTACGCCGATGCGTATCGTCTGCGTATTATTGAGGCATTAGCCAATAGTTATCCCAAGCTTAAAGCCTTGTTGGGCGACGATTTATTTGATGCCACCGCGCGCAGTTATATTGATGCGCACCCTTCCACTTATCGCAATATGCGTTGGGTTGGCGATAAGATGCAGATGCATTTAATCCACTCTTTGCCACAACATCCTATTGCGGCAGAAATGGCGGCGTTTGAATGGGCGCTCGGTTTGGCATTTGATGCCAAAGATACGCCAGTGCTGCAATTGCAAGATTTGGCGGCAATTCCGCCAGAAGATTGGGCGGAATTACCATTGGTTTTTCATCCGTCTGTGCAATGGTTGCCGCTAAAATGGAATGTGCTATTAGTTTGGCAGGCGCTGAATGCCGATGAAACGCCACCAACGCCCACGCAAATAAATGAGCCGTGTTTAGTGTGGCGTAGCGAAAGCAGTTCACATTACCAATCGTTAGATGAGTCAGAAGATAAAGCCATAAAGCTAGTGGCGACAGGCGCCACTTTTGGTGAGCTTTGCGAATGTTTGCAAAGCATTTATTCAGAGCAAGAAGCGATGATTAAAGCCGCACAATATTTATCCAGCTGGCTAAATAATGGATTAATGGCGAAAACTTAACCAGTTTAAAGGGTTAAGTTTTAGTCAGTTGATTTGCGAAAAACTGACAAGATGTCAGTATTGAAAATAATCTAGCGTTTCAAAATTAACTATTTGCAGCGCGCTAGATTAAAAGGCTTTCAACTTTGTTAATAGTCATTGGCTTTTACAGTGTTCCAAGGCGCGATTTTGATGAGCAATAACATGCCAGGAATCGCTAAAATAAAACACACAATAAAAAACTTAAACCAACCCAGATTTTCGACCATATAACCCGTGGCTGCATTCGCAAACGTACGTGGAACAGCCGCTAAACTAGTAAACAACGCAAATTGCGTAGCCGTGTAAAGCGGGTGTGTGGTTTGCGCAATATAGGCCACAAATGCCGCTGTTCCAAGCCCAACGCCAAACGCTTCTATGCCGATGACGATGCCCAACCATAATAAGCTGTGACCAACCGTTGCTAAATACGCAAAGCCTAAAATAGCCACCATTTGCACCGCGCCAAATACCCATAATGCGCGATTAATGCCTAATTTAAACATCCATACTCCACCCAGCAAACCACCAATCACACTTGGCCATAAACCGGCATTTTTGGCGATTAAGCCAATTTCGGTTTTGCTAAAACCCATATCCAAATAAAAGGGTGTCGCTAACGCTGTCGCCATGCTATCGCCCAGTTTGTATAAGAAAATAAATGCCAAAATCAATAATGCGGTTTTTAAACCATTTCGATTGATAAATTCGTGAAATGGCTCTACAACCGCGGCTCTTAATGTACGTGGAGCGCCTAATTTAAGTTGCGGTTCTTTGACTAAAATAGTCATGAAAATGCCTGGCAACATAAATAGCGCTGTAATCAAAAATACACTTTGCCAAGTGAAATGATCTGCCAAGATGAGCGATAAAGAACCCGGCACCAAGCCAGCGATTTTATAGGCGTTAACGTGAATCACATTGCCCATACCCAATTCGATATCCGGTAATATCTCGCGCCGGTAAGCATCTACTGCAATATCCTGGCAAGCACTAAAAAATGCCACGGTTGTGGCAAGGTAAGCAATCGTCCAAATATCTAATTTTGGGTTAAATACGCCAAATAGTGGAATGGAGATAAGCAATAGCAATTGTGCGATGAGCATCCAGCCACGCCTGCGGCCAAGTGGCGGAATATAACGATCGAATAATGGCGCCCAAAGAAATTTCCATGTAAACGGTAAACTGATTAACGCAAATAAGCCGATAGATTTTAAATCGACACCTTCAGATCTCAGCCATGCGGGCAATAAGCTAATTAAAATAAACAGCGGTAAACCCGAAGTGAATCCAGTAAAAATGCAAATGAGCATACGTTTATTCAACAGGATTTGTTTGATTGGATGATTCATTTTAAAATGATGCACTTGAGATGCATTTGGGCGACTTAGTTGCTCACATTATTACATTGCTTAATGGTCAGTGCCTCATTGGGCTTAATATTTATGAAACTTTTGTAGTATAAAAGCATCAGTTTTATATAGGCATTCAATTAAATGGCTTGATTGAATGTGTTAACTCGCCAAGATAGTCAAAGTGAATAGCTAAATTTTTAGTGTTTACTAGGCTCAATTTTTTAATTCAAACTTAATATTTGAGCTTAATGCTTGAACAAATTTAGGCTTGTCTATTTACCGTTATAGCCCAAATTTATTTGGCGCTAGCTAAATTATCATTTATAAAAAAACATCTAATTTAAAAAGTAAAGGAGTGCGCATGCGTTTAGCAAAGCCACTATTCCCCATTATTTTAATCACATCACTATTTAGCTTCAGCGTATCTGCGGATGAAGTTAGGCTAAAAAATGGCGATGTAATCACTGGTACTATTATCAAAAAAGAAACAGATAAACTTGTTTTTAACACTAATTATGCAGGCGATATCAGCATCGCGTGGTCTGAAATAAGCAGTTTAAACACCAAAGAACCTGTTCAAGTCTATTTGACGGATGAAACGGTCTTTACTGGCGTGATTGGTGCATCACAATCAGGTCGTGCAAAAATCGTTATCGCTAATTCAGATGCTCAAACCGATATTGATTTAAACCAGTTAAATTATATTAATCCCAACCCATTGGTTTCAGGCGTTGGCGTGGTGTGGTCTGGCAACATTAATTTAGGTGGCGCGATCACGCAAGGTAATACAGATACCAGCTTAGTGCGTGCCGATGGCGAGACGATTGCACGGACGAAATACAACCGATTTACAGTTGGCGGAGTAGTGAATCGGGCAAAAAGTAATAATGTCGATACCGAATATAACAGCCGGGGTTACGCAAAGTACGATAAATTTTTAACGAAAAAATGGTATCTATATACCAATGCAAGTTTAGAAAATGATCGGTTCAGAGACATTAACTTGCGGTCAACAGCCGGTGTGGGTAACGGTTATCAACTCTATGAGCAAGATGATTTGAATTTAGCCATCGAGGGCGGTATCAACTATATTAATGTGGATTATGACGTCGCCAGAGACGAAAGTTACGCAAGTGGACGCTGGGCGTTACGTTATGATCAAAAGCCAATGTCAGGCGATGTGCAATTCTTTCATCAGCATGAAATCTTATTTGGCTTAGAAAAAACAGCCAACACGTTAATTTTTTCAAAAACAGGTTTGCGCGTTCCCATCGCTAAAAACTTAAATGCTTCCGCGCAAATCAATTTGGATTACAACAGTCGACCTGTTGAAGACAGGAAAGAGTTGGATAAAACGCTTTTATTTAGTTTAGGTTATGGCTGGTAGTTAACTCGCTTTTAACCGATACATGGCTAAATTACCCAGTAAATTCGGCATAAAGCTGATTTCTTGTTCTTCAGTAATTACTTTACGTTCTATGACTGTAATTTTGTGATTTCTACAAAATTGGTCAAAATCATTGATCGTGCAAAGGTGTACGTTGGGTGTGTCATACCATTGATACGGTAAAGTTTTTGATACTGGCATGCTACCGTTGGTGATTTGCATACGGTTACGCCAATAGCCAAAATTAGGAAATGTAACAATAATTTCATGACCTACACGCAGCATTTCTTGCACGATTTCTTCGGTATTATGCATAGCTTGCAGGGTTTGCGAGAGAATGACCGTATCAAACGATTGATCTTCAAAGCCTGATAAACCAGCCTCTAAATCCATTTGAATTACATTGGTACCGTTTTTTAAACACGCCAGCCAATTGGCATCATCCTTCTCAACACCATAACCTTTGGTTTCTAAGCTGCTGCGTAAAAACTGTAATAATGTGCCATCGCCACAACCTAAATCCAGCACTTTCGAGCCGAAACTAATCCAGCCAGCAATAATGGCAAAATCTTGACGATACTTAAGGTCAAAATTTGTAGAATTTACATTATTTTGAGTGATATTTGCCATGTTTACACCTCAACTTTTTGTAAATAGGCACGTAAAATCGCATGATAATGTGCATCGGGCATTAAAAAAGCATCGTGGCCATGTGCTGCAGTCACTTCTGCATAGCTCACAGTGAGTTCGTTATCGAGCAAAGCCTTCACAATTTCGCGTGAACGCGCAGGCGAAAAACGCCAATCGCTGGTAAATGAAAGCACTAAAAATTGTGCTTTCACATTGTTAAGTGCTGCACTTAAATCGCCATTATATTCTAGCGCGGGGTCGTAATAATCCAACGCGCGCGTCATGCGCAAATAAGTATTGGCATCGAATTCACCTGCAAATTTATCGCCTTGATAACGCAAATAAGATTCCATTTCAAATTCCACATCAAAGCCATATTTGAGTGTGTCTTTAAGCTTACGGCCGAATTTTTCACCCATTGCATCATCGCTTAAATAGGTGATATGCCCGAGCATACGCGCAATACGCAAACCGCGTTTTGGTACGGTATTGTGTGCGTAGTAATCGCCAGCATAAAACTCAGGATCCGTCATAATTGCCTGGCGTGCGACTTCATTAAATGCGATGTTTTGTGCGGTTAAGTTGGGTGCAGATGCAATCACAAGTGCATGTTTAACGCGGTCTGGGTAAGCAATTGTCCACTGTAAAGCCTGCATGCCACCTAAACTGCCACCAATCACAGCAGCCAGTGTTTTAATGCCTAAATAATCCAGCAAACGTGCTTGTGAATTCACCCAATCTTCAACCGTTACAATGGGGAAATTTGCGCCAAAAGGCTTACTTGTTGTAGCGTCAACACTAGAAGGTCCGCTACTGCCGTGACAGCCACCCAAATTATTCAGCCCGATCACGAAAAATTTATTGGTGTCTAAAGGTTTATTGGAATCAACGCCGTTATTTGGCCCAATCAGGTTATCCCACCAGCCGGAATTTTTATCCGTTTCAGCATATTTCCCCGCAACATGATGGTTGCCAGAAAGTGCATGGCAAATAATCACAGCATTGCTTTTATCCGCATTTAAAGTGCCATAAGTTTCATAAACCAAATGAAAATTCGATAAAATTTCGCCGCTTTTTAACTGAAGCGGCTCATCAAAATAGGCGGTTTGTGCAGACACTATTCCTATAGAGTCCATGCGTACGGAATTATTTTTTAGCATTTCGCAATTATACTATGTGTTAAGTCACAACCAATAGCTGATTAAACGGGCGTTTTGCTTAGTTAACACCTCAAAACCGCCCAATTGTTACGCGTTCAATCCCACTTAAATCTAACACATGGCTAATTTCAACAAAGCCGGCTTGTTTAAATAATGCCGCGACAACTGGTGCTTGGTTATAACCATGTTCAAGCATTAACCAGCCGCCAGTATTTAAATATTTTGGCGCGCAATCGATGATTTGACGAATATCTTTTAAACCATCATAGCCAGAAGCCAGCGCAGATTGTGGCTCAAAACGTAAATCACCTTGTTTTAAATGCACATCATCGTCTTCAATATAGGGTGGATTGCTCACAATCAAATCAAACTTTCTCTCATTTAATGATCCAAACCAATCACTTAACAGAAATTGCACATTATAAATGGTTAAGTTTTTGGCATTTTCAATCGCGATATTCAGTGCGGCCTGACTGACATCTACTGCAATTACATCTGCGAGAGAGCGATTTTTAGCAATAGCTAACGCGATTGCGCCAGTTCCAGTACCCAAATCTAAAACAGATTTTGCTTGTAAGGTTTCATGCTGAAAAGTGCGTGATGGAATTTTACTGAGCGCGGCTTCTACTAGCGTTTCTGTATCAGGTCTTGGAATCAAAGTATCGGGCGTGACTTTTAAATGTAAACCGTAAAATTCGCGATAACCTAAAATATAAGCAATCGGCTCACCATTTAATCGGCGATTTAATAATGTTTGAAATTTCTCGTCAGTATCTGCTTGTACGATCTCATTCTCATGTGCAATTAACCATGAGCGGTCTTTATTCAATACATGCAGTAACAAAAGTTGTGCTTCGAATTTGGCCTCTTGAAGGTTTAAATTTAAATGTATATTTAATTCGGTTTGACTAGATTGAATCAGCTGAATGATTGTATTAGATTGCATGGTGTAGATTGTAAGCGAATTTACATTCTATTTTGATGTATTGAAAGTATCAAAAGGACAAATAAAAACGGCAACCTAAGTTGCCGTTTTTACATTATTAATCTAACTTAAACAGGCAGAGCCTGCATTAAACTAGAAGAATAAGATTGCGCCCAAAGACACAGTTTTTGCTTTTGAATCTAAAGCACCGAAGTCAGTTTTAACATCTGAGTATTCAGCAACTAAGTTCAAGTGTTTTGTTAACGGATGGTATGCACCAACTGTCCACATTTCGTTTTCTAGATCTGCAGCTAATACATCGCCACCGTTACGATCTAA